>MDTF01011725.1_pt1 | contig 30218 bp, 35 predicted proteins | sample 811191 | NCBI WGS metagenome assembly MDTF01 (sample SAMN05326649, study PRJNA326480) | marine metagenome | isolation source: seawater | place: Southern Ocean | collected 2011 | reverse complement strand
AAGAGCTACTAGAGAAGGTGCGATCGCTGGAATAATAACAGGAATATCTTCAGGGTTAGTATACTTATTGTATGTTTATCCTAAGTTCTCTGTTGCTATTTGGGGTGTTGCTCATGAACCTTGGTTAGGCATAGATCATTTAAGATTTGGAATGATTGGTGCTCCGATTTGTTTAATTGTAATGGTTGTGGTTAGTCTAATGACTAAAGAGCCAGATGCAGCTACTCAAAGAATGGTTGATGAAACTAGAATACCTACAGGTAAAGCTATCTTAGGTAAACAACACTAGTATTAAAGATATAAAAAATTAAAGGGGCGATTTTTCGCCCCTTTTTTTTACTTAAATAATAATATCGTAAATATATGATACCTACTTGGATAATAGTTTTAGATTACATACTCGGAATGATAATGTGGACATTAATAGGACGAGCATTTATGAATATTTTTCAAAGAGAAGACTCTACTTTTTTCTTTATGAGGGTTTTTGTAATGTATACAAATCCAATAATAGGTTTATTTAAGTTTATTACACCTAGTTTTCTATTTGGTCCGTTTATAGCTCTTTATGTAGCTTGGTTTTTCTATTTATTTAGATTTTATGTAATGCCTTATTTATTGGGCTACGATGTTTGGGGAATGCTTGCTTTTCCATTAGAGAGCGACTTTTCTAAACAACTTTATCGATTATTTAATTAACATTTTATTTTTTTGACAAAATTAAGGATTAAAATATATATATGAGTGTGCACTCATTAATTAAAATATCACCTTCGATTTTATCAGCTGATTTTAGCAAGCTCGGGCAAGAAGTTTTGGATTTAGAAAAAGCCGGAGCAGATTATATTCATATAGATGTAATGGATGGTCATTTTGTACCCAATATAACTATTGGCCCTGAGGTTATAAAAAAGCTTAGACCTTTAACTAACAAAATTTTTGATGTCCATTTAATGATATCTCCTGTCAATAATTTTATTAAAGATTTTGCAAACGCGGGTGCGGACATTATAACTTTTCATCCTGAAGCGACAAAAGACATAAATGAAACAATAAATATAATTAAAAGCTTAGGGAAAAAAGTTGGAATTTCATTAAAACCAGAATCTAAAATTGAACTTATAGAAAATTATTTCGATAAAATTGATTTGATTTTAGTTATGAGTGTTGAACCAGGATTTGCAGGACAGAAATTTATGCCTGAAGTATTAACAAAAATAAAAAAGATAAAAAAGATTATTACTGACAAACAAATAGATTTAGAAATTGAAATTGATGGTGGAATAAACTTTGAAAACTGTAAAGCGGCAAAAGAAGCTGGCGCAAACGTTCTAGTATCTGGATCTACAATATTTAAGGAAAACAAAGGTGATTTAAAAAAAAATATAGGCCTGCTTAGATCGAATTAATCGATGTTAAATTTAAAAAGTGTTTACTTCTACTTTTTAGCAAAAAAAATAAATTTTATTAAAAAAATTAAGAAAATATACTTTAAAACTAATTTATATAATAATTCTTTAAAATCTAAAACTCCAGAACAGTTATATTTTTATCCTAATCCATTTTTGCTATCTTCACTTACTAATCACAAAAATTTTTCTTTTCAAATTTCTTCGGTTGTTCCTGACATGTTTTGGGGGAAGCAACCAACTAAAAAAGATGAAAGGAATCTTAATAATTTTTTATGGTTGAATTTAATAGATAGAAAAAATGATGGCTCTGTTATACAAAAAATTATCACGGTATGGATTCATAATAATTCAAAATATAGAAATATAGTTTGGGAAAGTTCAATTATTAGCAAAAGAATTATTAGCTGGATTTTAAATTCAGATATTATTTTAAACAACACTGACAATCTTTTTAGAAATAATTATCTTCAATCAATTATTGTTCAGACCAATCATTTAAAAAAGAATGTGAGATTCGAAGATAACCATTCAAAGAAAATAGAAGTTATAACCGCTATTTTACTTACTGGTTTAGTCTTTAGAGAATATGAAGAAAATTTCAAACAAGGGATAAAAGATTTAGAAAAATTAATAAATATTTTCTTCGATAGCGATGGTTTTCCAATAAACCGAAATCCGGAAGATTTAGTAAAATTTTCTAAATATTTAATTTTAGTTAAAGAATGTATTAAAGAAGCACAACAATTAGTTCCTGATTTTTTAGATGAAATAATTGAAAAAAATTTAATTTGTATTAAATCTATTATTACTCCACACAATACACTTCCTTTATTCAATGGGTCTACAGAAAATAGTCTAGAAAATTATATTAGTTATGTAGAGGGATTAAATTATAAATTTTCCAAGATCAAAACCATAAACAAAGTTGGTGGCTTACAAATAATGAAGGGCAAAAAAAGTTTTGTTTATTTTGATGTTGGCCAACCACCAAGAAAAAATTTTTCGAGTAACTATCAATCTGGACCATTATCTTTTGAATTTTTTTTGGAAACAGATAAAATTATAACTAATTGTGGTTTTGGTTTCAATATTTCTAAGAAAGCTACATTATTGAGTAGGTTAACTTCCGCTCAATCGACTTTAACTCTTAACGATACATCTGTAGTTAAATTTGAGAGAAATAAATCTTTAAACAGTGCTTTTGGCTATTCCGTAAAAAATGAGTTCAATGTATTTAACTATGTATTTAATGACGATCCTTTAGAAATAAAATGTGCTACGTCACATGATGCATATGAAATAAATTTTGGCTACCATCATAAAAGAGAATTAAAAATAGATAAGAAGGATAATACTATTCATGGCTCTGATATTTTAACAAAGAAATTTCCAAAAGGAACCATTAAATATAATATACGTTTTCACCTATACCCTGGTATTTCGGCAGTCCAGACTATAGGTGGTAAAAGTGTTCTTATACAAATAAAGAAAAATAGATCTCTTATATTTACCTCTATTAACGAAAAAATTTCTGTAGAAAAAAGTATATTTTTGGGTGGAAATAAAATACTAAATAATCTTTGTATAAATATTTCAGGAAATATTATTGAAAAAAATAAAAGTATTAACTGGGAAATAAAAAAAAATATTTAAAATGTTACATAAGATAGAAAACGCTCTTATATCTGTTTCTGACAAAACTGATCTTTTAAAAATCTTAAAAACATTAAAGAAATTTAATATTAATATAATCAGTTCAGGCGGTACATTTAATCACATAAAAAAACTTGGTTATAAATGTACTGAAATATCTAAATACACCGGATTTAAAGAAATGCTGGACGGAAGAATAAAAACACTTCATCCGAAAATACACGCAGGTATTTTGCATGATAGAAAAAATAAGAAACATAAGTTTGAAATGAATAATCAAAATTTTTCTTCAATAGACTTAATCATTGTAAATTTTTATCCTTTTCAAAAAATTGTTATGGAATCCAAAAACCCAAAAGCAATAATTGAAAATATCGATATAGGTGGTCCAACAATGGTTCGTTCAGCCGCTAAAAATTTTAAGAGCGTCCTTATAATTACTAACAAGAATGATTATACGGCGTTAAATAATGAGATCGAAAAATATAAAGGAAGAACTGATATCAAATTTAGAGAATATATGGCTAGTAAAGCTTTTGGTTTAACAGCTTATTATGATTCTATGATTGCAAACTGGTTTAATAATAAATTAGATATTCAATTTCCTGAAAAGAAAACTATTTTTGGAAAAAAATTAAACGATCTAAGATATGGTGAAAATCCACATCAAAGAGCTTCTATTTATGTTAGTGACTATAACGACAAAGATTTAGGTTTAATTAAATTAGGTGGAAAAAATTTAAGTTACAATAATTATAATGATATCTTTTCTGCTATAGAAACTCTTTATTCTGTCAACAAAAGAAATGCTTCAGTAATTGTAAAACATGCAAACCCATGTGGAATATCGATAAATAAATCTGGATTAGGTTCAATCAAAAAAGCTTTTGAAAGTGACCCTGTTAGTGCATTTGGTGGCGTGGTAGCATGCAATTTTAAAATAAATAAATTCACCGCTAATGAAATTAGTAAAAATTTTTTAGAGGTTATTTTAGCTAACGGTTTTGAAAAAGATGCGCTTAAAATTCTTCGAAAGAAAAAAAACTTGAGAATTTTAGATATATCGAAATATAATGAAAAGAATTTAAATAAAATTAAATTGTTCAATAATTCTTTTTTATTACAAGATAAAGATAAAATAATTTATAATAAAAAAGATTTAAAGTTTGTAACAAAAAAAAAACCCACTTCAAAAGAATTAAAGGAAATTGAATTTGCCTTCAATATATGTAAATCAGTGAAGTCTAATGCAATAGTCTTAACCAATAATTTTTCAACTATAGGGATTGGCGCTGGTCAGCCAAGCAGATTGGATAGTTGCAGAATAGCAATCAGTAAAGCCAAACAGTTTCAGCCAAAAAAGATTAAAAATTCCATTGCTGCTTCTGATGCGTTTTTTCCTTTTGCGGATGGCATTAGAATTTTAATAAATGCTGGTGTAAAAATTATTGTTCAACCAGGTGGATCCATTAGGGATCAAGAAGTAATTAATGCAGCCAACAAAGCGAAAATTAAGATGGTATTCACTGGCACACGTCATTTTAATCATTAAAAACCTCATCTATTTTAGCGGCTAATATGAAATCACTTTCGGCTAAGCCCTTTATTGCATGTGTAAATATTTTAATTTTTGCATATCCCCATCCGAAAAGTATATCTGGATGATGGCCTTCTATTTCTGCAATCGATCCAACTTTATTTATAAATTGCTGACTTTTTATAAAATTTTTAAACTTAAATTCTTTCTCTAAAAAAAAGTTTTTATCTTCAGTATTTTTGACATCCCAATTGTCTACTTTTTTTAGATACTTATGAATCTCAGTAGTATCAAAAGGTATTGTGTTTCCATCGCAAGCAACACATTTTTTTTTATGTAATTCATTCATATAAAAGAGCTTTTATAAACTTGGAGCGGGCAAAGGGATTCGAACCCTCGACCTTCTCGTTGGCAACGAGACGCTCTACCACTGAGCTATGCCCGCAATAAATTTTAGTATAGTATATTAGTTTTATTAAGGTCAAGATTAATAAAATGCCGCTGTTTAAATTGAATAAAGTTTAATATAATCATCTTATGAAACTAAAATTTCCCTCGTTAATTCCTATTTTTCCTCTTAATGGGGTTATATATTTTCCCCAAACAAACCTTCCTCTTAATATATTCGAAGGAAGATATTTAGATCTTGTGAACGATACAATGAAAAAAGATAAATTGATGGGCATGGTACAAGAAAAAAATAATAGTTCAGACGTTTACACTGTTGGTTGCTTGGGTAAAATCAGTGACTTTAAAAAGAGTGCTGATAATAGAATCTTAATTAATTTATCTGGTATAACGAGATTTGAGATTAAATCTGAAGTTAAAAATGATAAACAATACAGAGAGTTCAATGTAGTTTACGACAAATTTAATGAAGATACAGAAGTAGACAGAATCAAAACAATTCAAAATGAAAAATTAAAAGCTTTTTTTCTTAAAACCAAAAATTTTTTTGAGAGAAATGGACTTCTTTTAAATTGGCATGAATTTGATAAATTAGATGAAGCACAAAAAATAAATACTTTGGCTATGATAGCTCCCGTATCTAATCAAGAAAAACAAAAATTATTAGAAACCATAACTTTAGAAAATCAAACGCAGCTGCTACTTAATATAATGGAATTTTATTTACACGAAACTGATTACACAAAAAAAACTATACAATAGAATTAGTTCGTTTTATTCATTGAATCAAAGAAATCAGCGTTGTTTTTTGTATTTTTAAGTTTTGAAATTAAAAACTCTATTCCGTCCATTGTACCCATTGGGCTTATAATCCTTCTAAGAACATTCATTTTTGTTAAGTCGTCTTTTTCAAACAATAACTCTTCTCGTCTCGTGCCGGATCTAGTTATGTCTAGCGCTGGATAAATTCTTTTATCAGCAACTTTTCTATCCAATATTAGTTCTGAATTTCCCGTCCCTTTAAATTCTTCAAAAATTACTTCATCCATTCTACTTCCCGTATCTACTAAAGCGGTAGAAATAATTGTAAGTGATCCACCTTCTTCAACATTTCTTGCTGCTCCAAAAAATCTTTTAGGTCTTTGTAGTGCGTTAGCGTCGACACCTCCTGTTAAAACTTTACCAGAACTCGGAATAACTGCATTATAAGCTCGTCCTAATCTAGTAATTGAGTCCAATAAAATAACAACATCTTTTTTATGTTCTACTAATCTTTTTGCTTTTTCAATCACCATTTCAGCAACGGCAACATGTCGCGAAGCAGGCTCATCGAATGTTGATGCAACAACTTCACCTTTTACAGATCTCTGCATATCTGTAACCTCTTCTGGTCTTTCATCAATAAGCAAAACCATAAGAAAACATTCTGGGTGATTTGCGGTAATTGATTGAGCTATATTTTGTAAAATAATTGTTTTTCCTGCTCTCGGTGGAGATACAATAAGAGATCTTTGTCCTTTGCCTATAGGGCTCACTAAATCTATTAATCTTGATGTATTGTCAGGTTTTTTTTCTATCTTTGTGGTTTCAACCTCCAATTTAATTCTTTCATTGGGGTATAGGGGGGTTAAATTTTCAAATGCAATTTTATTCTTTGCTTTCTCCGGATCTTCGTAATTTATTTTGTTTACTTGTAATAAAGCAAAATATCTTTCAGCATCTTTAGGTCCTCGGACCTCACCTTCCACTGAATCTCCCGTTCTTAAGCCGAATTTACGAATCTGACTAGGGCTAACATATATATCATCAGGTCCTGGTAAATAATTCGATTCTGTTGCCCTTAAAAAACCAAAACCGTCTTGAAGAACTTCTAAAACGCCTATAGCTGTTATTTGTTCATTTTTTTCTGATAATTTTTTTAATATAGCAAAAAGTATTTCTTGCTTACGTAGTGTGCTTGGGTTTTCAATTCCTAAGCCTTCAGCTTTTAAAATAAGTTCTGCTGGGTTTTTTTGTTTAAGTTCTTGTAGGTTCATATTTGAGTTTTAATTAAGGGGTGTGAATTATTAACATATACTTTTTTTTGAAAATTTCAAGCACTATAGAGGCTTAAAAACTACTACAAAAATAATAATAATTAGTAAAATAGTGGGAACTTCATTGATAATTCTATAAAATTTAGAAGATTTATTATTTTGATTTATAGCAAATAATCTAACACGTTTTCCTAAATAAAAGTGATAAAATGTTAATAGCAATATAGAAGCTCCTTTAATTTGCATCCATAGTTCAGTTAATATTGAAAAACCCAAAGAGTGTATTAACAATATCCCGAATAACCATGTTGAAATCATTGCTGGCATCATAATATAGTTAAATAATTTTTTTTCCATTATCTTAAAAGTTTCACTCTGTGTTGCACTATCATTAGTTTCAGAATGATAAACTAATATTCTTGGAAGATATAAAAGTCCCGCCATCCAAGAGATAACAGCAATTAAGTGAAGCGCTTTAAACAACAAATAATAATTCATTTTATTTTACAGTTAAATATTTTTTTATAAGTGAGGTTAACAATTTTATGTGACTTTCTTGATCATTTAAACAAGGTATTAGATCAAAATTCTTTCCTCCATTTTTAATGAAGCTTTCTCTACCTTGTATATTAATTTCCTCTAAAGTCTCTACGCAATCTGAAGCAAATCCTGGACACATAACTAATATATTTTTTTTCCCTTTATCTGGTAAGGCTTCTAATGTTTTATCAGTGTACGGCATTAGCCATTGCTCAGGACCAAATCTTGACTGGAAAGTAATCTCAATTGGAATATTAGTAAATTTTTCTTTTATCAATCGTGTTGTTTTTTGACAATAACATTGATACGGATCACCTTTATCAAAATAAGATTTTGGTATTCCATGGTAAGACGTTAGTATCAGGTCAGGCCTCCAATTTATCTCTGATATTTTTTTCTTTATACTATCAACTAATGCTTCAACATAAAGAGGCTCACTTTCATAATGAGGAATAATTTGAAGACTCGGTTGCCATCGCATTTTCATTAAATTCCTGTAGACTTCATCGCATACAGTCGCTGTTGTTGCTGCGGCGTATTGTGGGTAAAGAGGTAATATAATTATATTTTCACAACCTTTTTCTTTTAATAATTCTAGTTTATTTTTTATGCTTGGGTTTCCATACCTCATTGCAAAATCGACAAAAATATTCTTATTTTGTATTATTTCTCTAACCTTTTTAGTTTGTTTTTTGGTGTAATAACGCAAAGGAGATTCATTTTCTTGCTTAATCCAAATTTGTTTATACGCGTGAGCAGTTTTGGAAGGTCGAAATGTTAATATAAATAAGTTTAATATAATTTTCCAGATAATTGGGTTTACTTCTATTACTCTTCTATCTGACAGAAATTCTTTTAAATATTTTCTAATGTCCCACCAACTTGTAGAGTCCGGTGTACCAAGATTTATAAGCAATACTCCTGTTTTGCCAAAATTTATTATCGGATGATTATCGTTAAAGTTCATTTTTTATATTATTTTTTTTAACTCTTTTAAATTTATTTTATTATCATAAATGGCTTTTCCTACTATTACACCTTCTATATAATTACTCTTTTCTTCAAATATTTGTTTTACCTCTTGTAGGGAGGAAATTCCTCCAGAAATTATTAGTGGTATTTTAATTTTTTCAGCAACTTCATAGCTTTCTTTTAAATTTGATCCAAATCCCGTTCCATCTCTATTAATATCCGTATAAATTACCCTTGATAAACCAATATTTTTTATAGAATTAAGAAATTCTGTAGCATCTATTTTGGTTTGCTCTTTCCAGCCAGATAAAGCGATTTTATTAAATCTAACGTCAATGGCCAGTGCTATTTTTCCGAGATATTTTTTACAAGCTTTCTCTAAAAAAAATTTATCTTTAATTGCCGCAGTACCTAAAATAACTTTATCAGCACCTATGTCTATTAATTTAGATATGCTTTCGTCCGTTCTTATACCCCCACCTATTTCAATTTTCATATTATAATTTTTTATAATTTTTTTAATTACTCCTAAATTCACTAAATTTCCAGTGAGTGCACCATCTAAGTCAACTATATGTAAGTTTGTGAAGCCTTCTTTGAAAAATATTTCTGCCTGTCTGATAGGATTTTCACTATAAATTTTCATTTTCGTAAAATCACCTTTTGTTAATCTTACGCACTTGCCATTCTTAAGATCTATTGCTGGAAATATTTTCATATTTATAGTTTTAAAAAATTTGTTAGTATTTTTATTCCTGTTTTTTGACTTTTTTCCGGGTGAAATTGCGTTCCTAAAATATTTTCCTTAGATATAGCTGCATTTATTTCCTTACCGTAATCAGTTGTTGCACATATTGTTGATTTATCTTTTGGTATAAATTCAAAACTATGAATAAAATATGCATGGCTAGAGTCTTTAACGTTATTTAAAAAAAGTGTAGGTTTTTTTTTATTTATTTCATTCCATCCTATATGGGGAATTTTTAAACTTACGTCTTTAAGATTTATTTTAATTACTTCACCTTCTATCCAGTTAAATCCTTCAGTTTTTTCTTCTTCATAACCCCATGAAGCAAATAACTGCATACCTGCACATATACCAAAAATGGGTTTTTGTTTTATTAAAACACTTTCGTTAAGTTCCTCCAATAAACCATTAATTTTTATTATCCCCTCCTTACATGCTTTAAAAGATCCCTGTCCGGGTAAAACTAATTTATCAGAATTTTTGATTACATTTAAGTTTGAACTTACTTCTATTTTATATTTTAAATTGTCTTCGCTGTTAGCTTTCTCGATAGATTTTGCAATTGATCTTAGATTTCCTACACCATAATCGACTACGGTTAATAGCATTTAATATTAAAGTTTACCTTTTGTTGAAGGAATTGAATTCTTTATTCTACTATCTATTATTAATGCTTCTTTTAAAGATCTAGCTAATCCTTTAAAGCATGACTCAATTTTATGATGGCTGTTCTCTCCATAAATATTTTCAACATGCAGAGTTATACCTGCGGATTGAGAAAAAGCTTGAAACCATTCTTTAAAAAGTTCTGTATCCATTTCACCTAGCTTTTCTACTTTAAGGTCAACTTTCCAAATTAAATATGGTCTATTCGAAATATCAATTGAAACTCTGCTAAGTGTTTCGTCCATAGGAATTGAAATGGACGCATAACGTTTTATACCTTTTAAATTTCCTGCTGCCTTTTTTATTGCCTCACCAATTGCGATCCCAGTATCTTCAGTCGTGTGATGAAGATCAATGTGTGTATCGCCTTTAGCTTTAACAGTTATGTCAATTAACGAATGCTTTGAAAGCTGTTCTAACATATGGTCTAAAAAACCAATTCCAGTTTTAATATTGTATTTACCTTTACCATCTATATTTACTTCAACGGAAATACTTGTTTCTTTCGTTTTTCTAGATATTTTAGCTTTTCTTTTCATAAAATTAAGACAATATAATTAAAGATATATATATAATTAAGTCTTTTATCAATAAATCGAGATTGTCTATTGAAGAAAAATAATTAATCTCCACATAAGGTAACATGAATACAGCTGAAAAATGGCATGGTACAACAATTATACTACTTCGTAAAAACAACGAAACTATAGTAGCTGGAGATGGGCAAGTAAGCCTTGGTAATACAGTTTTAAAGAGCACAGCCAAAAAAGTCAGAAAAATTCAAAAAAGAGGTGTGATAGCAGGTTTTGCTGGATCAACGGCGGACGCCTTAACCTTATTCGAAAGATTAGAAGCTAAACTGGAAAAACATGGTGGTAATTTGTCAAGAGCAGCTGTCGAGTTAGCAAAAGATTGGAGAGGTGATAAATATTTAAGACGACTAGAGGCTTTGATGGCGGTAGCTGACAAAGAAAAAAGTTTTATTATTTCTGGAACAGGTGATGTATTAGAGCCAGAAGACGGGATTATCGGAATTGGTTCTGGGGGAAATTTTGCTCTAGCTGCAGCAAAAGTTTTAATGGAAACAGATATGAGTGCAGAAGAAATAGCAAGAAAATCTATTAAAGTAGCTTCTGATATTTGCGTATTTACAAATAACAATGTTACTATTGAGAAAGTTTAACATGTCAGGAACAAATAAAATTACTAGTTTAAATGTAGTCAAAAATTCTAAAAAAAAAGAAGAAAATAAAGTTAGTGCTTTATCGCCTAGGGAAATAGTCTCTGAATTAGATAGATATGTAATTGGACAGAACGATGCTAAAAAAGCTGTAGCAATTGCCTTAAGAAATAGATGGAGAAGACAAGCATTAAGCGATGAAATGAGGGAGGAAGTTCTTCCAAAAAATATTCTCATGATCGGCCCAACAGGCGTTGGTAAAACTGAAATTTCTCGGCGATTATCTAAATTAACTCAAGCCCCCTTCATTAAAGTTGAAGCTACTAGATTTACTGAAGTTGGTTATGTTGGTCGTGATGTTGAGCAAATTATTAGAGATCTTATAGAAATTGCGATTGCTTTGGAGAGGGATAAAAAAAGAAAAGAGGTCAATGCAAAGGCACAACAAGCTGCTGAAGATAAAGTTTTAGATGCCTTAGTTGGAAATAAAGCAAGTATAGCAACAAGAGAAAGTTTTAGAAAAAGATTAAGAAGTGGAGATTTAGATAAAAATAATATTGAAATAGAAGTTAATGACTCTACTTCTAATATGCAAAGTTTTGAGCTTCCAGGAATGCCTGGCGCAAACGTTGGTATGGTTAATATTGGTGATATTCTTGGAAAATCTATAGGTAAAACAAAAGGTAAGAAAAAGAAAATGTCCGTAAAAGAATCTCACGATATTCTAGTAGCCCAAGAGTCTGATAAAATGATTGATGAGGAAAATATATTAAAAGAAGCCAAAAAACATACAGAGGAAAATGGCATAGTATTTTTAGATGAAATAGATAAAGTTTCAGCAAGAGGAGACCGCGCCGGTGGAGATGTTTCTAGAGAAGGTGTTCAAAGAGATTTACTTCCTTTAATCGAAGGTACAACAGTTAGTACTAAACATGGTCCAATTAAAACAGATCATATTCTATTTATTGCTTCTGGTGCTTTTCAACTCGCCAAGCCTTCGGATTTATTGCCTGAGCTTCAAGGGCGCTTGCCTATACGTGTAGAATTGAGTGCATTAAATGAAGAAGATTTTAAAAGGATTTTAAAAGAACCTGATAATAGTCTTATAAAACAATATAGAGCATTACTAAAAACTGAGAATGTTGATCTTGAATTTACTGAAGATGGCATAGATTTATTAGCTAAATTATCAGCTGAGATTAATGCTTCTGTTGAAAATATTGGAGCAAGAAGGTTGCATACTATTATTGAAAAAGTTCTTGAAGACATAAGTTTTAATGCATCAGATAGATCTGGAGAAAAAATAATAATTGATAAATCTTATGTACAAAATAATTTGGGTGATCTAGTGAAGGATACAGATTTGTCTAAATTTATTTTATAATTTTTTTAATTTAATAATTAAAGCTCCATCTCCACCATCTCTATTTTCTGCTACAGATATTGAACCTACATAATTACTTAAATCTTCAGATGTGTTAATGAAATCAGGAATTGAAAATCTAAGTTTACTTAAATCTTTAGAAACAAAATAATTCTTATCTGTATTTGAATGAATGCCTTTTCCGGTAATTAGCAATATTTCAGAATAATTTTTTTCCGAGCAGGACAAAATTATTTGGCTAATTTTTATATTTGCATCTCTAAGTGAATATCCATGCAAATCAAATTTATATCTCTTGGTAGATATTTTTTGTTTATCTTTACCTGAGTCTTTATCGTAAACATCTTTGGGGTTATCGGTGTATTCTTTCCAGGATTGTAAGTCTGTTAATGAAACATCTTTTTTCTTCACTTATTCACTATTTCACACAAATACCAATTAGGACTTGTGCTCATTGCATCTTTCGAAAATTTCCAATGGTCTGTAACAGTTTTTATTTTGTCTGGATTTCCTTCAATAATTTTATTTTCTCTGTCTTTTTTAACTGATATGATTTCACAAACAAATTTCACAGTTGCATTTAGTTCATTTTTAATTTTTTCAAATTTTTCTAGTTGAGAATTCTTCATTCCAATAAAAGTTAATTCTGATTTTATACTATCAGTATTTCTTTGCTTGATTGCCTGACCAAAATTACTGTACATGTCATGTGTTAATAATTTTTTTAATTCTGATTGATCGCCCTTGGCAAAGGCAGTTATTATATTTTCATAGGCTACTTCTGCACCTTTTAAAAAATCTTCTTTATGTTTACCATTTAAACCAGATTCTTGGATTTTAGCATCATTTACTTTTTTGCTAAATTGTTCAAATTTTTTTTCTTCAAAACCGCCCGCAACTTTACCTTCATGGCCAGTTTTTTTGCCTAGAATGTTTCTAAGCCTTAAAATTATAAACCCAGCTATCATAGCTAGTAAAATTATATCTATATATCCAAAATTATTACTCATAGATTGATAAATATACATTAATAATATATTTTTGTAATAGACAAATGAACACATTACTACTTATTATTATTGGATTTCCTATTTTAGAAATCGTATTTATGATAAAAGTTGGACAACAGATAGGTGCTATAAATACTGTTGGTTTAATATTTTTTACAGCATTTATTGGGGTTTATTTTGCGCGTATTCAAGGTTTGAGCACTTTAAAATCTGGATTTCTCAACATGTACAAAAACAAAGTGCCTGTTTATGAAATAGTTTCTGGTGCTTCAATTGCTTTTGCAGCTTTTTTATTAATACTGCCTGGTTTTATCACTGATACAATTGGTTTATTTCTACTCATACCTTTAACCAGAAGATTATTAATTAATATTTTTTTAGATAAGAAAAACACGAAAAATGAAAAAAAGAGTAGTTCTATTATAGACGGTGAAATTATAGAGAAGAAAGACAGAGATGAAATATAAAATTATAGCAAAATATATAAAAAATTTAAATTTTCAAATACCAAGCCCTAAGGCATTTTTTCTTTTGGCAGAAAATATATCAAATTATAAAATAAATATAGATATTAAAAGTAATAAATTCAAAGACAAAATTATTGAGGTGGAAACGAGCCTTGCACTTAATCCTACAAATAATCAGTCTGAAATAATTGAAACTAAAATAACTCATTCAACAATTGTTGAATTAAAAGAAGAGATCTCCGACAAAAAAGAGTTAGAAAGAATTATATTAATTAATGTACCCTCAGAAGTATACTCAGAGATTAGAGAAACATTTATTTACTTATTCGAAAAATCTGGGTTTAAAGATATTAAAATTGCAGAGACTGTAGACTTTAAAAAACTTTACGAAAGTAAAAAAGGTTAAAAATAATTTTTTTTTATTTCCTTGTATAAAAAATTTCGATGACTTTCTATTTCTTTCTTGCTCAATTCAATAATTTTTTTTGAATAATGATTGGTGTTTTTAAAATTGTTTTTTAGATTATCATCGTTTTTTTCATTTGAAAAAATTAATTTGGGTTCCTTAATATCTAAAAGATTAATATAAACTTCTCTCAATAATTGACAGTCCAACAACGCATTATGTTTTTTTCTTTCAAGAAGACTAATATTAAATCTTCTACATAAAGCATCCAAAGAATTTGATGTGCCTGGAAATTTTTCTCTTGCTAACTTTAAAGTGTCAATAACTTGATCATTTTTTATTTCATTTTTTTTTAATAATCTTAATTCATGATTTAAAAATCCAATATCAAACGATGCATTGTGAATTATTAATTTCTTCTCTTTTATAAAATTAAGAAATTCATCTGCAACTTTTTTAAAAGGTTCTTGTTTGCTTAAAATTTCACTTGAGAAACCGTGAATTTGATAAGCTTCATCGGGAACATCTCTTTCAGGGTTTATTAATTTATGAAAAACTTGTTTGGTTGGTATTAAATCTTTAGTTTCAATGCAAGCAACCTCAACTAGCTTGTGATTTTCTCTAAATGAAAGACCAGTTGTCTCTGTATCTAAAAATATTTCATTCATATAAGTTTAATATGTTTTTAACACTATTCTTTAAGTGTTTTAAGCTTTTATTGTTATTAATTACGTGATGACTTACTTGAGCTTTTTTACTGGGACTAAGCTGTCTTTTATTTAAAATTAAAAATACTTTCTGATTACCACCGTTTTTTATAAATCTTTTTACTCTTATTTCTTTGTGCGTATTCACAAATACAACAATATCAAAAAAATTTGATAGTTTGTTTTCAACAAGTAAGGGTACTTCAAAAAAGACTAGCTTACAGAAATTTTTATTTTTAGAAAAATTTATCATTTCCTTTCTTACTAAAGGATGAACAATTTTCTCCAATTCCTTAATAGTTTTTTTATCATGAACAATGAGTTTTTTTATTTGATTTTTTATATTTTTATTTTTATCTAAATTAAATTTTTTAATTAATTTTCTTTTAAAGAAACTTTTTTTATATAAATTCACGACAGACTTGTCTGCACTGAATAAGGGATATTTTTTTCCTGACAAAAATTTTGATGCAGTTGATTTACCAGAAGATATTGAACCTGTAATTCCAATTTTAATCATTTGTTATCAAATCTATTGTTTTTTTGTCAATTTCTGGTTTAATTCCATGCCAAATTTTAAACGCCAACTGCGCTTGATAAATGAACATTAAAATTCCATTCTCTATTTGAGAGTTTCTTCTTTCTCCTTCTAAAAGAAAATTTGTTTTCTTTGGATTGTAAATAATGTCATAAAATAGTTTTCCCTTACAGTTTTGACTAGTATTAATTTCAATTTTATCATTTATTTTTAAACCTAAACTTGTCGTATTAATAATTGCATCAAAGTCTGCTGCGTCTCCCCATTTTATAATATTTAAACTGGGAAAAGTTTTTTTTATTTCAACTGCTTTTTGTATTGTTCGATTACTTATTGCTATTTTAGAAACACCCATGCTTTCTAATGAACATATTATAGAGGAGGTAACACCGCCCGCCCCAAGTATTAAAACATTTTTCCCAGCGATATTATATTTAATATGCTTTAACGACATTTCGAAACCTTTTACGTCTGTGTTGCCACCTATTATCTTGTTATCTTTTTTGAAAAGAGTATTTACAGAATTAACTTTCTTTGCCAATGGTGTCAGTTCATCTATTAAATTAATGATTTCTTTTTTGAAAGGTACTGTAATGTTTGCACCTGATATTTTATTTTTTCTAATTTCTTGAACTAGGTTTGATAATTCATTTTTATTTAGTAGTTTTTTTTCATAAATAGCATCTATATTATTCTGTTTTATCCAATAATTATGTATTTTAGGTGACAATGAATGTTCAATTGGATTTCCTATAACTAAAAAATTTTTCATTTTATGGTTTTTAAGTATTCCTTGATTTTTTTAACTGGCAAACCCATTATTGAATCCATATCACCTTTAATACTTTCAAATAACTCCAGCCCGTCAGCTTCTACTTGATAAACACCATATGCTAATAGTGTTTTCGTTGGAATTTCACTCAAATATTTCTTTAACTTTTCTTCTTTTAAATTTTTCATTTTTAACACGGAAGACTCTGAATGATTCCAAATCATGGAGCCGTTCTTTGAAATACATACTGAGCTAATTAAATAATGAACTGTTCCGTTTAACTTTTTTAAAATTATTAAAGCTTCATCTCTGTTTTTGGGTTTATTAATTAATTCATCTTTTAAAGAAATAACGCTATCAGCTCCCAAAACTATTCTATCTTGAAATTTATTACTAACTTTAATCGATTTTAACTCTGCAAGATTTTTTGATACTAGCAAAGGATTCGCCCCCGCATTTATTAAAGAGTCTTTTGTTTGGTCTTCATCTACATTCGAATGAACAACGTCACAATCAATCTTGTGTTTTTGTAAAATTTCTTTTCTTACACCACTTTTTGAAGCTAATATAATTTTCATTTATTTCTCTGAATTTCGTATATTTTTAAAATAGATGCAGCCGTCTCTTCCACAGATTTTCTGGTAACATCAATTGTTGGCCAATTATATTTTTTAAATAACATTTTTGAACGGTCTACTTCAGACTTTATCGATTCTAAATCTGTATACGTTGGTAGTTTAGCATCGTTCATGATCGCCACACGGTTTCTTCTTACATCAGAAAGTCTTGACGGATCTGCGTACAGGCCTACCACGCAAAAAGTTAAATGTGATTTTTTAAGCTCATCTGGTATTTCCTGATCTAAAACTAAAGGTATGTTAACTGTTTTAAAACCCCTATTTGCCAAATATATAGAGGTTGGTGTTTTACTTGTTCTGCTTACACCCAGCAAAACAATGTCGGATTCTTCTATGTCTTCATTTTTTTTTCCATCATCATGAGACATTGTAAATTGAATAGCCTCTATCCTTTTATAATAGTCATCATCTAATACATGTTGTGCACTGGGTTTGTGTAAGGCTTTTTCGTTAAGAAGTTTTGAAAAAGTTAATATTAAATTACCCAATATACCAAAGCACGGAATTTTATTTTCATCACTTTTTATTGATATATATTTGGCTAATTTTGTTTCAACTATTGTGTACAAAATTATTGGACTTTCTTGAGTTTTACACTCTTCTAAGATTTTATCCATTTGTTGTTCTGTCCTAATAAAAACAAACTCTTTTTTTTCATATTCGAAATTTTTAAATTGTGATTTTAATGATAGAAATATCCTATCAAGTGTCTCTCCAGTTGAATCTGATACTAGATATACCGTGTATTTTTCGTTCATATTCTTGTTGATGAATTATTTATAATTTTTTTTAATACATTTATTTTATATAAATTTAGAAATTATTAACAGCTATTAACAATTCATAAACAGTTTACTATTTGTGGATATACATATTAATACTTTTGCAGAATTGTTAATAATATTTTAAAGTGTGTAAAAAATGGGTTTTTTGATGAAAAATTACTGAATAAATAGTGTAAAACTAGGTATAATTATTTATACGACTTACAAACATAACCTACTACAAACATTCCACTTAAAAATATATATAATTATTATTAATGAATAAATTAACTAACTGTTTGATTAATAAAGATACTTCTTGTTGTCCTGTCTGGTTTATGAGACAAGCAGGACGATATCTTCCAGAATTCAGAGAAATTAGATTAAAAAACAAAAATTTCATTGAGCTTTGTTTAAATAGCGATTTAAGTAGCGAAATTACACTTCAACCATTGTTAAGATTTAATCTGGACGCAGCTATAATTTTTTCAGATATTTTAATGGTACCGTATGGCTTGGGGCAAAAAGTTGACTTTATTAAAAACGAAGGACCAAAATTGTCTAATTTTGATTTAGATATATTTTTAAATAATAATAAAAAAAAATTTTCACAAACTTTAATACCAGTATATCACGCAATAGAAAAAACAAAAAAAAAATTGCAAAAAGGAAAAACTTTAATATCTTTTATAGGCGCACCATGGACTCTTTTAGTTTACATGCTAGGTTTAAAAAATAATGAAAATAAATTAAATTTAGATTTATATAAAAAAAAAGAACAAAATATTAATATAATTTTAAGTGATCTTGTTGAATATTTAAAGCAACATATAAAAAATCAAAAAGATGCAGGTGCAGATGTGGTGCAAATTTTTGATTCTTGGGCAGGTATTATACCTACAAATAAACTAAATAATTTTTGTTATCAACCTAACTTGCAGCTGGTTAAATTTTGTAAATCAATCAACTTACCAGTTATCTGTTTTCCAAAAGGTATAAAAAATAAGTACACAAATTTTCTAGAAATTGTTAATCCAGATGGGTTAAACATAGATTATGAAATAGACCCTGACTGGGCTAGAAAAAATTTAAAGAATGTTTGTTTACAAGGCGGAATGGATCCAAAAATTTTGTTTGAAAGTGAAGAAATTATATTTAAAGAAGTAGATAAATATTTAAATATTTTTAAAGACCAACCTTATATTTTTAATTTAGGACACGGCATTCTTCCAAAAACAAACCCGGAGGTTTTAAAGAAAGTAATAGAAAGGGTAAACTCTTTTAAATGTTAAAAAATAGAATCATTCCTTGCTTAGACGTAAAAGATGGCCGTGTTGTTAAGGGAATTAACTTTGTAGATTTGCAGGATGCGGGAGATCCTGTCGAACAAGCAGAATATTATGATAAAAGCGGTGCTGATGAAATTTGTTTTTTAGATATAACAGCGAGTAGTGAAAAAAGGAAAACAATAGTTAACATAATTAGAAAGACGGCCGAAAAATGTTTTGTCCCTTTAACGGTTGGGGGTGGTGTCAGGACAATACATGACATAAGAGAATTGCTTATGGCTGGTGCCGACAAAGTTTCAATTAACACAGCTGCTGTTAGAGACGAACAATTCGTTAACCAGGCAGCAAAAAAATTTGGATCTCAGTGCATGGTTGTTGCAGTCGATGCAAAAAAAATTCGTGACAAAAAATGGGAAATATTCACTCACGGTGGCAGAGAAAGAACAGGGATAGATGCCGTAGAATTTTCTATTAAAGCTGAAAGTAACGGTGCTGGTGAAATTTTATTAACTTCTATGGATAAAGATGGAACAAAATCTGGATATGATTTAGAGCTTTTAAAAACAATAACTAGTAGTGTTAACATACCTGTTATTGCATCTGGTGGCGTCGGTAATCTAGAACATTTATATGAAGGAATTAAAATTGGGGGAGCAAGCGCTGTATTAGCTGCATCAATATTTCATTATGGAGAATTTACGATAAAACAAGCAAAAGAATATTTGGCAAGGAAACAAGTTCAAGTTAGAATTGAAGAATGAGTAACTATTTAATAGAACTAGCAAAAAAAATAGAGATGAAAAAAAAAGAAAATGTTAACGAATCATATACTTCTTTTTTATTAGAGAAAGGTCATAAAAAATGCTCGGAGAAATTTTTAGAAGAGGTTGAAGAATTTAAAGAAGCTATAGCAAATGATTCCAATATTATTCATGAGTCGGCGGATGTAATTTATCATTTCCTAGTAACACTTGAAAGTAGAGGTATAAAATTTACTGACGTATTAAAAGAACTAGAAAAAAGAAAAAATATTTCCGGCTTTCAAGAAAAAGAAAGCAGAAGCAAGTAATGTACGATAAACAAAATATTTTTGCTAAGATTTTAAGAAAGGAAATACCTTGTAAAAAGGTATATGAAAATGATTATGTTTTGGCTTTTCACGATGCAACACCACAAAAAAAAATTCATGTTCTTTTAATTCCAAAAGGAGAATATGTTGATCTAGATCATTTTATTGAAAGTGCTAGCGAAAAAGAAATTATTGAATTTAACAAAGGTATAATAAATGTAGTTAAAATTTTGAAGATATCTAGTAAAGATAATGGTTATAGAGTTTCGTCAAACATTGGTTTAGATAGCGGTCAAGAAGTTAGACATTTGCACTATCATATTTTTGGAGGAGAAAAAGCTGGAAAAATGGTTAGTTGATTATCATGTTAAAAGTAAAACGTTTTTTTTTAGAAATAAACACATTAAATTTTAATGACGTTGATATAATTTTACCCGAAGATTATTCAATAAAGTTAGAAACTAAAAAAGATTTTAAATTAAATAAATTTTTTTATAAAGAAATTGGTATTGATCATTATTGGAGAGATAGATTAGTTTGGAATGATGAAGAATGGCTCAGTTATGTTACAAATTTAAATTTTGAAACGTGGATAATGAAAAAGGGAAAAGATTTAGTTGGATTTTATGAGCAAGAATTTCACCCCAGCCTTAATGAAGTTGAATTAATTAATATGGGTATCTTAAAAGAATATAGAGGTGAAAAACATGGTTCTACTATACTTAGACACTCAATAAAAAATGCCTTTAAATTCAAACCTAATAGAGTTTGGGTTCATACATGTAGTCTTGATCACGAGTTTGCTTTGCCAAATTACAAAGCAAAAGGCTTTAAGATATTTAAAGAAGAAGAAATTGATTTTACTATTTAATTTCTTTTGGGATATCAAATTCTGTTAAAGTTACATCTTCATTCACTAAAATATTTTTTGTAACAAATGAAATCTTATTCTGAAATTTATCTGTCGTTTCCCAACCCATTAAATTAAAATTAATTTTGTTAAAAAATATTTTTATTTTTTGATTATTCTTATTACTTATTAAAAAAAATATTCTATCGCCTACATAACTTAATTCATTTTCTTTTATGATTTTGACAAGCTCTTTTTTGTTCAAAATTTTTATAAACGGAGACTTGGAAATTGGATAATAATAAACCTTATTATACTTTTTTTGTATAATAGCTAAACTTTTTTTATTTATGATCAGTTCCTTACCTTTTTTATCACTATAAATACATTTTAGTTTTTCAGGAAAGGCAAGTTTACATAAACCACTTTCCTCAATTCCATTTGTAAACTGCGTGAAGTTAAATTTTAGTGTTTTGGTCTCATTAAGTTTATTGATTAACTTAGATTTATCTTCTGCAAATAAAGAAGAAAACAACAAATTAGAAACAATGACCCAAAAAAAAATATTTTTATTAGTCAATTCTTAAAGGACCTCTCTTTTACCAACATGGTTTGCCTTGCTTACGACGCCTCTTTCTTCCATCATATCTACTATTCTTGCAGCTCTGTTGTACCCAATTTGTAACTTTCTTTGAAGAAAGCTTGTTGAGGCTTTCCCTTCTTTTTTTATAATTTCTAAGGCTTGAGAATACAATTCATCTGATTCGTTATCCATATTAGAGTCCATTAAGCCACTCTTTTCGATCGAAGTAATCTCTTCTATATGTTCCGGTTTCCCTTGTGCTCTTAGGACACTGGTGATTTGTTCAATTTCTTTCTCGGACACATATGGTCCGTGAATACGTATAATTCTGTTGGCGGACGACATAAACAACATATCGCCTTTACCCAATAATTGCTCTGCTCCTTGCTCACCTAAAATAGTTCTACTGTCGATTTTAGAACTTACTTGAAAAGATATTCTGGTTGGAAAGTTTGCTTTTATTGTTCCAGTAATTACATCTACACTAGGTCTTTGAGTGGCCATTATAATATGAATCCCAGCAGCTCTTGCCATCTGTGATAATTTTTGAATATAGTTTTCTATTTCCTTACCAGCAACAAGCATTAAATCTGACATTTCATCAACAACTACAACAATGTATGGCATTTTTAATTTGTGTTTTGCGTTGTATCCATCAATGTTCCTTACACCTACTTTGCTCATTAACTTGTAACGGTTGTTCATTTCTTTAACAGTCCAACCGAGTGCGGACGTCGCTTTTTTTGCATCTGTTATAACGGGTGTTAGCAAATGTGGAATGCCTTCATATGACGATAATTCTAACATTTTTGGATCAATTAAAATAAACTTACATATCTCAGGGCTCAACTTATAAATTAATGATACAATAATTGTATTGATACAAACTGATTTACCGGAACCAGTTGTGCCGGCAATTAAAAGATGTGGCATAGAAGTTAAATCTCCTATTATGGGTAAGCCTGAGATACTTTTTCCCAATGCTATAGGTAACTTAATTTCTCTTTTCTGAAACCTATCATTAGAAATAATTTCTCTTAACACGACATTTTCTCTTGTGTCATTTGGTATTTCTATTCCTACTGTGTTTTTACCAGGTATAACTGAAACTCTTGCTGAAGTTGAGCTCGTATTTCTTGCTAAATCATCAGATAAATTTATTATTTTTGAAACTTTTACCCCAGGAGCTGGCTCAAATTCGTATAAACTAACAACAGGGCCATTGTTAATTTTTTTAATTTTACCTTCAATTCCAAAATCCCCCAAAATTTTTTCCATGAACTCAGCGTTAGGTCTATTTTTGTTTAAATCAATAAGATCCAATTTTGATTGATTTTTTTCCAAAAGTCCAATCGAGGGTAACTGGAAATTTATTTTATTTACCAGAGCAGGCTTGGTTATAATTTTTTCTTGTTTTCCAAAACCAAAGGATGTTTGTGCTTTCTCTTGAATATCTATTTTTGTATTTTCAATATTTGCATATAACTCTGTCGATGATCCGTGAAATTTTTTTTTATTTTTAAATAAATATACAATAAAATTAAATAGTGAAAATAATATTTTTCTTATATTTATTTCTGACGATAGAATAAAAAAAGTTATTGATAAAAATATTAAAACAAAACTTAAATATGGGTTATCTAATCCTGGTAAGTATGCAAAGAGTATATCATAAACTGATTGTCCTACAAAACCAGAATTTCCATTATCAATAAGCCAAAAGGAATTATTGAAAGAAATAAAAACAAAAGCACATCCAAAAATTAAATAAAGGGACACAAAAAATATTTTTATCAAGATTTTTTTAATTTCTTTTTTAAATATTAAGTTTAAACCCCAAGAAAATATTGTTACTGTAAGAAAGAAAGATAAAAGACCGAAACTTTGTAGCAAAAAATCTGAAATGATACTTCCGTATACACCAAAGTAATTTTGAATAACCGTTTTCTCCTTGCCGTAAACAAAAGATGGGTCATTAGGTGAGTAAGTAAAAAACGAAATAGCTAATGCTATGCCTAAAAAAATTAGCATTAGTCCGATTAATTCAAAGGTTCGTTTTTTCAGAAAATTTGTTACACTATTTAAAAAATTAGTATTCATATGACGAATCATTATGCATACTTTTTACCATTTTTATGAAATCGATAAAATTTTTATAATATGAAAAACCAGAAGATTTGCATTATTGGAGAAGGTTTGACGGGTTTAACCACTTGTTTAGCACTAAAGGATCAAAATCTGGATATAGATTTATATTTTTCAAGCTCCAAGAATAGAAAAGTAGATAAGCGAATAACAGCCATATCAGAAAGCAATTATAGTTTTTTAAGCGAAATAGGAAAAAAATTAAATTCAAATTTATTTTGGCCTTGTAAAAAAATAAACCTTTATTACGAAAAAAACAATGAACTCTTTAATTTTTTAAATTTTAATAAGGATGGAAAAAATTTAATGTATATATTTGAAAATCAAAAGTTAAAAAAAGAACTTATTAAATTATTAAAAAACAAAAGTATTAAATTTAAAAATAAAAAAATAGAAAAAGTTAATGCTGATGAAGGTTATATCAAATTTAATAATAAAAAATCTTATTATGATTTAATCATCTTATGTTTAGGTGCTAAATCTCCTTTATACAAAGATGTAATAAATAATAGGTCTATAAATAAAGACTATAATGAAGTAGCAATCACTGGATATATTAATCATAAATCAAAATTAATTAATCCAAGACAATATTTTCTGCAAGAAGGTCCTCTAGCCTTCTTACCATTTAATAAGAAATCCTTTTCTTTTGTTTGGAGTTTAGATAGAAATTTTTATTTAAAAAATAAAATTAATTTAAAAAAGATGGTTTTTAAAAAAATTAAAAAAATATTTTCCCAAAAAAAAAATTTTAAGATTTCAGAAATATTTTCATATCCAATACAACTAAATTTAAGAAAAAACTATTATAAAAACAATGTCCTAATTTTAGGAGAGGGCTTACACTCCGTTCATCCGATTGCAGGCCAAGGTTTTAATTTAGTTTTAAGAGATGTTAATAAATTAAGTAGTTTAATTTTAAAAAACCTAAAACTAGGTTTGACTATAAAAAATTCATATTTATTAAGTGAATTTTGTGAGCAAAGAAAATTTGAAAATATATTAATTAGTTTAGGTATTGATCTAACAAATACGTTTTTTAAAAGAAATAAATTTTTTGATCCTTTTAAAAATGTTGTCTTGAGTAATATTGCAAAATCAGAGAATATAAAAAAGTTTAGTAAAATTTTTTCCGACAAAGGAATTTCAATATAATTAATGAATATTTTTGCCTTATCTTCTGGTCCCGGTCCATCTGGTATAGCCATCATAAGGATTTCAGGACAAGATATTTATAAAATTTGTAGCAAAGTTACTAAAAATAATAAATTACTAACTAAAGAAGTTAACCTTTGTAAGTTTTATGATCCGAATAATGATGACCTCATTGATGAGGGCATACTATTGTTATTTAAAGGTCCAAATAGCTTTACAGGCGAAGATTTGGCGGAATTCCATATACACGGTAGCAATGCTGTTATCAGTAAGTTTTTAAGTATTTTAGCAAATCAAGATGATTGTAGGTTAGCAGAACCGGGTGAGTTTACCAAGGTAGCTTTCCATAACAATAAACTAGATTTAATAGAAGCGGAAAGTATAGGAGACTTGATACACGCCGAAACAGAATTACAAAGACAACAAGCTGTTAAACTAGTTCAGGGCAGCGCATCTAATTATTATAATGATTTAAGAGAAAAATTAATTAAATCTTTAGCATATGTAGAGGCAAAAATAGATTTTGGAGAGGACGATCTTCCTGAAAAGGTTCTAAAGGAAGTTCACAAATCTATTAAAGAAATTCATCAAGATATCCAAAAAATATTAGAAGATAATAAAATCGGAGAGAAAATAAGAGATGGTTTTAGAGTATCCATTATAGGAGAAGTAAACGCGGGTAAGTCATCTTTATTAAACTTATTGTCTAAAAGAGAAGTTGCTATCGTTTCCGAAGAAGAGGGAACAACAAGAGATGTTATAGAGATATTTCTTAACATAGATGGATATCCGATCATTTTAGCTGATACAGCAGGAATTAGAGAGACTAAAAATGAGATTGAAACAAAAGGGATCTTATTAGCTCTGAGAAAATCAAAGGAAGCAGATATAAATATTATTATGATCGATAACTCTACCAAAGAAATAGATAATAAAATAAAAGATCTAATAAATAAAGATTCAATAGTTCTTTTAAACAAATCAGATATTAAGGATGGTCAGAATCACAAATTTGATGCTGATACTATTTTGGTCTCAGTAAAAGATAATAAAAATATAGATATTCTTATCAAAAAACTTAAGGAAAAATTAAGTAATAAATTTATTGTAAATAACAATATTTTAATTACAAGAGAGAGGCATAGAGTAAAATTAAATGAATGTTTAAAAGAAATAGATAACTTTCTCTCAAAAGACCAAAACAACAATATCGAACTTGCTGCAGAAGATTTAAGAATGGCTACCAGACACCTTGGAAGCATAGTAGGAAAAGTGGATGTTGAAGAAATTTTAGGTTCAATTTTCAAGGATTTTTGCATAGGAAAATAGTTAACGTATTAAAAATACACCTTGTAAAATCAATTTAGACAGATACATTCCCACCATGAGTAAACAAGATTTCGATGTTGTTGTTATCGGCGGAGGACATGCTGGATGTGAAGCTGCTGCTGCTTCCGCTAGAATCGGTGTTAATACAGCTCTTTTTACACATAAAATAGAGACTATAGGTGAAATGTCATGCAACCCTGCAATTGGAGGCTTAGGTAAAGGTCACCTTGTGAGAGAGATAGATGCTCTAGACGGTGTCATGGGCGTAGTAACAGATAAATCTGGTATCCAATTTAGACTACTAAATAGAAGTAGAGGTCCGGCTGTACGTGGGCCTCGCACACAATCTGACAGAGCTTTATATAAAGAGCATATGCAAAAAACTTTATTAAACTACGAGAATCTAACTGTAATTGCTGATCCGGTTATAAAATTTATTTTTAATAAAAATCAAATTCTTGGATTTATTTGTCAAAGCGGAAAACAAATACTTTGCAAAGAGTTAATACTTACAACAGGAACTTTTTTAAATGGTCTAATTCACATAGGTGAAACTCAAATCCCCGCGGGCAGGTATAATGAAAAACCTACTGTGGGTTTAAGTGATCAGCTGGCTAAATTTGATATGAAGGTGGGCAGGTTAAAAACAGGTACTCCACCGAGGCTCGATGGAAATACTATTAATTATGATGATATTGAGATGCAAGATGCAGATGAAGATCCTTATTTCTTTTCTTTTCTGACAAACAAGTTATTAAATAGACAAGTTTCTTGTGGTATAACTCACACTAATAACGAAGTTCATAAGATCATAAGTGAGAATATAAATCGTAGCGCTATGTATTCTGGAAACATTAAAGGTATCGGTCCCAGATATTGTCCTGCTATTGAAGATAAAATTGTTAAATTTAAAGACAAACAGCAACATCAAATTTTTTTAGAACCTGAAGGTTTAAAGGACAGTACTATTTACCCAAATGGCATTTCAACATCATTACCGGCGGATGTTCAGCTTAAAATACTGGCTAAAATAAAGGGTTTAGAGGAAGTTAAAATGATTAGGGCTGGCTATGCCATAGAGTACGATTATGTCGATCCTAGAGAGCTCAAAACTACATTAGAGACAAAAAAAATTAAATGCCTTTTTTTAGCAGGGCAAATTAATGGTACAACCGGGTACGAGGAAGCTGCAGCTCAGGGCTTGATCGCAGGAATAAATGCTGCTTTAAAAGTCAAAAAAGAAAATGAATTTATTTTAGATAGATCAGAATCTTACATTGGTGTCATGATAGATGATTTAATTACAAAAGGTGTTTCCGAGCCATATCGTATGTTTACATCAAGAGCAGAATACAGACTTTCTTTGAGAGCGGATAATGCCGATCAAAGATTAACGTCATTAGGTATTAAAATTAATTTGGTGAAAGAAAAAAGAAGAAATTGTTTTATTTCAAAACAAAAAAAATTAATACAAGTTACCAGCCAGCTGAAGTCAAACATGATTAGTCCTAACGAGGCATCGAAGTTTTCCGTTAAAATTTCTAAAGATGGTGTTAAAAGAAGTGCTCTTCAAGTGCTTGGTTTGGAAGGTATCGATATGAAAAAAATAAGGGAAATATGGCCTAACATAACTCATAATGGACACATTATAGATAATCAGGTTGAAATTGATGCTCATTATTCAGGTTATCTTAAAAAACAATCTCGTGATATAAGTTCATTTAAGAAAGATGAAGGTGTTCTAATTCCTGAGAATATCAATTACAATTCATTCAGTAGTTTATCAAATGAGGTTAAATCCAAATTAATTAGAATTAAACCTAAAACCTTAGGGCAAGCTCTGAGGATAGACGGTGTGACACCTGCCGCAGCCATTATACTTCTTGGATTTATAAAAAAGCAAAAATTTAAAATAAATGCATGAAGAAGAGTCAGTAAAGAGCATTCTTGTAAATCAATTCAGGTTTTCTGATAATGATATATTATTACTCACTATATTTGTCCAGGAACTGCTAAAATTCAATAAAAAATATAATTTAATTTCAAGATCTACAGAAAAACAAATATGGCATAGACATATTTTAGATTCTGCTCAAATTATAAATTTTATAGATTTTAAATCTGGATTATCGGTATCAGATTTAGGTAGTGGAGCTGGGTTTCCAGGTTTAATTATCGCAATATTCAATAAAAACCCCAATTTTCACGTGAAATTATATGAAAAATCTCCAGTAAAGTGCGAATTTTTAGGAAAAATAATAAAAAAACTAAAAATTAATGCATTAATTAATAATGGAAGTTATTTGGAACATAAAATAGAATCTGAATACATTGTTTGTAGGGCTTTTAAAAAATTGACTCAAATAATGAGAATTTCACGTGAAATAGCAAAAAAACCACATAAAATAATAGTTTTAAAAGGGAAAAGTGCACAGGAAGAAATAAATAAAGCTTTAAAAGAAGTTAGATTTGAGTATAAACTAGTAGATAGCATGACTGACAATGAATCAAAAATAATGATCAGCGATGTTATTGAATAGTGAATAGAAAAATTATATCAGTTATAAATCAGAAAGGCGGTGTAGGGAAAACTACTACTGTCATAAATCTTGCAACAGCTTTAGCACAAAAAAACAAAAAAATTTTAGTCATAGATCTTGATCCACAAGGAAATGCTACGACGGGTTTAGGTAAATCTAATAATGACCAAGAGAAAAATGTTTACAATCTGCTGATAGGCAGAAGAACTCTAGATAATACCATACAAGAGTCCAATATAGGTGGCCTTGACCTAATAACATCAAACGTTAATTTATCTGGACTAGAAGTTGAAACTGCAAATGAAGCAAATAGAGCATTTTTGCTCAAGGAAATACTTAATGAAAATAATAATGTGCTATCAAAATATGAAAATATTTTTATAGACTGTCCACCATCGTTAAGTCTTTTGACAATAATGTCTCTGGTATCCGCCGATGAAATACTTGTACCACTTCAGACAGAATTTTTTGCACTAGAAGGAATTACCCAACTCGTAAAAACAATTGAAAGAATCAAAGTTAATTTGAATCCCGAACTTAATATCAGGGGAATTTTGCTAACCATGTTTGATAAAAGAAATAAACTATCTGCTCAGGTTGACAAAGAGGCAAGAAATTTTTTTAAAGACAAGGTTTATCAAACAGTAATACCCAGGAATGTAAGATTGTCAGAAGCACCTTCGCACGGTATGCCCTGTGTTATCTATGACAAAAATTGTTTAGGGAGCATATCTTATTTCAAGCTTGCAGATGAATTTTTAAAACAAGATAATAAAGTGTTAGGGAGCACCGCATGACTGATTTAAAAAAAAAAGGATTAGGCAGAGGGTTGTCTTCACTTTTCGGTGATGCAAAAAATGAGGAAATAAAAAGTACAGGTACTAATAATCAAAGAGTGGTAGCTATAAGTGATTTAGTTCGAAACAAATTCCAACCACGCGTACACTTTGATAACGTAAAAATCGAGCAATTATCCAAATCAATAAAAAGCAACGGAATTATCCAACCTATAGCAGTAAGACCGGACAAGGAGGATCCCGGAAGATATGAAATTATAGCGGGTGAAAGAAGGTGGATAGCAGCGCAAAAAGCAGGGCTTCATGAAATCCCAATAGTAGTACACGATTTAAATGATAACGAAACACTAAAGGTAGCTATAGTAGAGAATATACAACGAGAAAATTTAAATTCAATTGAGGAAGCTCGAGGGTACGAGAGGCTAAATAAGGAATTTAGATACGACCAAGATACTATTGCAAACATGATGTCCAAAAGTAGGAGTCATATTAGTAACACTTTAAGACTTTTGACATTACCCAAAGACGTTATTGCCATGTTAGAGGAAGGGCAAATCACTGCCGGTCAAGCGCGTCCATTAATTGGAATTAGTAACGCTTCATCTATTGCAGAAGAAATTTTT
>MDTF01014539.1_pt1 | contig 30220 bp, 32 predicted proteins | sample 811191 | NCBI WGS metagenome assembly MDTF01 (sample SAMN05326649, study PRJNA326480) | marine metagenome | isolation source: seawater | place: Southern Ocean | collected 2011 | reverse complement strand
CAAAATCTCCCTACCTCTAAATCGGACGCTTATTTTAGTCTTATCTCCGTCAAGAATAAAGCTTTTAACCTTTTTTAATTTAATATTATAGTCACCTATGTCTGTTGATGGTCTAAATTTAATCTCTTTAGTAGTATTTCTTTTAACCTTAACCTTAGAAGAAGAAAGATTTTTCTTCTTATCAAAGACGTGCTTACCGTAATCTAAAAGCTTACATACTACTGGGGATGCATCAGATGGTGAAACTTGAACCAGGTCAAGAGATGCAACTCTAGCTGACTCTAAGGCTACTGAAAATGCAACTAGCCCCTGCTTCTCTCCATTAGATCCAATGAGCATGACTTCACTAGCTCTAATTTTTTCATTAATAGGAGTTAGTTGTTTTTTTGAAGTAGCGATAAGTAAGACCTATTTGAAATAAGTTTGAAGAAAAGTTTTGAACATCAGATATTAAAAGTTTTGTGAAAGGAATTTAATATTGGTTTCATAGTTTGGTGAGATTCTATACTAATTAATAAATTACGCAAATCTTTTAAGGCTGCAGAATGCTATGCTGCCATGCGCTAGATTTCATTTCATATACATCTCTTTTGTTTAATCTTGACTTATGCCCTTCCCAGAACTCAAAGTAGTAAGGAGTAAATGAATAACCGCCCCAATACTCAGGACATTCTGTTAAACAATCTGCTTTAAGTGATTTATCATAATTTTTATGAACATCATCATGAGATGCAATCTGAGAAGATTGATCGGAAGAGATTGCTAAGGCATTCTTTCTCTTATCTCTTTGTGCAAAATATGCCAAATTATATTCTCTAGAAGTTGGTTTAATTTTTGCCTTGATTCTGATCTGCAGATTAATACTATTCCAGTATATTAGAGCAGTGATTTGTGAATGCGAATTAAAGTCTTGTGATTTTAGTGATTTATAATTGGAGAAAAAAATAAACTCCTTATCATTCACAAACTTAAGGTTAACAAATCTAGCATTCACCTCTTCTTCTTTCAATGAATATGAAGCAATGCATATGGCCTCTATTTGTGATTGATTGGCTTTTGTAGAATCATTATATTTATCTTTAAAAATTAAATAGGGAATTTCTTGGCTTAAGTTTTTAAATTGAATCATTTGATTGATATCTTAATATAAGTTTTAAACAATAGAAGTTTTTTTAATTATTAATAATTACCTAAATAAAATTCAGGTAATAAAAAAAGATGCTCCGTAGCAGCTTTTATATTTTCAATAAAGGTTATTCTTGCAATATGGGATAAAGCTTTTTTTCATAAACGAACCGCTGGTTGTTATATTTAGCAATCGGGCTTAACGCTCATTCAAAAACATCAGCTTCAGCTAGCAATTTTCCAGTAGCGTCCTTTGCTGATAGGTTGTGATCACCATCCACAGGCCAATGAATGCCAATAGCTGGGTCACACCACAATAACCTTCTCTCATTCTCGGGATACCAGTAGTCAGTTGTTTTATATAAAAACTCGGCGGACTCACTTGTGACCAAGAAACCATGGGCAAAGCCTGGAGGCACCCAAAGCTGACGTTTGTTTTCTGCTGACAGTTCAGTGCCCACCCACTTGCCAAAGTTTGGTGAAGAACGGCGCAAGTCAACTGCGACATCAAACACACTGCCTAGTGTTACCCGCACCAATTTACCTTGAGGGTTTTTGATTTGATAGTGCAACCCACGAATCACACCTTTGCTAGATTTACTATGATTATCTTGAACGAATATCACATCCAGACCTGTGGCTTGCTGGAAATCATATTGGCTAAAGCTTTCAAAGAAAAAGCCACGGTCATCACCGAAGACTTGCGGCTCCAGAATCAAAACTTCAGTTAAGTTAGTTGGTGTTACGGTATAAGCCATGGCTCACCTCACTTCAAAAGGCTGAGCAAATACTGCCCATAATTATTCTTTTTCATCGGGTCAGCCAGCGCCTCTAGCTGCTCGGGATTGATCCAGCCCTGTCGAAAGGCAATTTCTTCAGGACAAGCTACTTGCAAACCCTGCCGCTTTTGAAGGGTTGCAATAAAGCTAGCTGCTTCTAGCAGACTATCATGTGTTCCAGTATCTAGCCATGCATAACCCCTACCCATGATCTCAACATTTAACTGACCCTGCTCTAAATAGTGGCGATTCACATCAGTAATTTCCAACTCTCCACGATCAGAAGGTTTTATATCTTTGGCAATGTTACATACCTCTTTATCGTAGAAGTAAAGTCCAGTCACTGCGAAGTTGCTTTGAGGTAACTTAGGTTTCTCCTCAATACTAATAGCTCGTTGCTTTTCATCGAACGCCACTACACCGTATCGCTCTGGGTCATGCACATGATAAGCAAACACACTAGCGCCTGTTTCTATCTGGCTAGCACTACTCAGCTGCTTCACTAGATCATGCCCGTAGAAAATATTGTCGCCTAAAACTAATGCACTGGGGTTGTTGTTTACAAAATCCTTACCAATGATAAAGGCCTGTGCTAAACCGTCTGGACTGGGTTGAACAGCATACTGAATATTCATACCCCAGCGTGAGCCATCACCTAGTAACTCTGCATAGCGCGGAGTGTCTTGAGGCGTGCTGATCACTAACACATCGCGAATCCCACTTAGCATTAGAGTACTTAGAGGGAAATAAACCATTGGTTTGTCGTAAACCGGCATAAGCTGCTTGCTTACCACTTGCGTTACAGGATACAAACGAGAGCCAGAGCCCCCAGCTAAAATGATTCCTTTTCGATTTATCATATCAATCCTTTAATTCTTTAGTTATTTAGTTATTTAGTTATTTAGTTATTTAAGTATTTAAGTATTTAAGTATTTAAGTATTTAAGTATTTAAGTATAAAGGAGATTTAAGAGTCGCTATATACGTTAGTTTAACATCTATAGCGTGCATCAACAAATTCCATTACTTCTTATCTCTTAAGAGGAGCGCAATAATTGATAGCTCTAGAGTTGGAGTTTTTTCAAGGATTTAACCTGCCTCAAATCTAATGGAATCGACATCTGGTCCTAGCAGCAGAACTGCATGCCAAAGGGATGACAATTGAGACAGCCCAACCTCTATACTTTATTTGATATATTGTTCTTTTTTAAAGCGGTTTTAAGTAGATATTGATTACTATCAGTTTTGATCGTGGATTCAATAATCAGCCTGGTAATTGGATAAAAAAACATGTACTAAAATACTTAATAAAACCTTTATATTGAGCTTTTATAGTTAATTAAATCTTCATAAATTTGGATGTGGGCGTCTACAATCTTCTCGATCCTGAATTCTTTTTCAGCAAGAACGCGCCCTGCTTTACCCATATTTTTACGTTTTTCTGGATTTTTAATTAAATCATGAATTGCATCTGCTAATGCCTCATCGTTCATTACAGGAACTAGTAAACCGGAAATATTTGGTTCAATGGCATCACGACAACCAGGAACGTCCGTTGTAATGACAGCTCTGCTGGCTGCTGCAGCTTCGATAAGTGATTTAGGTAAGCCCTCTCGATAAGAGGGTAGGCATACAATATGTGATTTTGCATATAGCTCGGGGATATCTTTTTGATAACCTAGAACATCGACGAAACCCTCTTCTTTTAGTTTATTTAAATCATTAATATTTAACCCAGTATTGTTTTTGAAATCCATACCTCCAGCTAAACAAAATCGAGCTTTTACGCCCCTTTTTTTTAATATTTGTGCTGCGGAAACAAATTCATAGACTCCTTTGTCGACTAATAGACGAGCTACAAAACACACAACAGGCATTGCATCATGCTCCTCAAGGTCGGTGAAATTATCTAAATTTACTCCAGAACCCCTTAATAGTTGAACTTTATTTAAATTTAAAACTCCCCAAGATACTAGTAAATTTGCATCTTCCTGATTCTGAACAATAACTGTTTGATTGGAATGATTAAAGGCAAGATGATAAAGGGGGTATAGCAAAAAACGCAAAAATTTACTTTTGAAATCTTTGTGAATAAATATAGTTCCAAGACCTGAAACAGCGGAAACCAAGCTCGAAACTCCAGTTAAGCGTGCAATTATTCCGCCGTATAGGTAAGGCTTAATAGTAACTAAATGAACAATATTAGGTCTTTCTGATTTAAATAAAGTCCAAATCAAAAAAAAGGTTCTTAGATCTCTTAATAAATTAGTGCCACCACGTTCCATAGGAACAAGCAAAACTTTAAAACCTTTACGTTCTAGTAATTCAGGATCAGCTCCTCCATGCTCACCATAGGCTATAACTACATCAAAACCTTTAGATCTTGAGGCTTCTGCGATGGGAAGGCGATGGGAATTAAAAAAACTTAAATTATTAACAAGAAATAATATTTTAACTTTATTTTTTATAGCATTTGATGTATTTAAAATAGGCATATCTATTGAGATTAAAAGTGGTCAGACAAGATTTAGTATCATCCAAAACCAAACTGATAAGGCGTATAACAATAAGAAAAATGCCATGATGTTGATGTCCAGACTACAAAAACCAAAGTAAGAAGAACGTAAGGTGAGACAACATGAATTTGTCGGTTTTTTCCAAGGTTTAAGTATGGAATTCTAGCAAAAATCATAGCCTGAATTGGAATAAGATAATATCCAAAACGGTCTCCAATAACACTAGAAACAAAAAATAAAAGAATAAAAGCCAGCATCATCCAAGAACCAACCATTGCTAACTTAAAATCAGAAGGAAACTGCCGACGCCAATAAGGGGCAAGTTTTAACAAAAAATAAGATCCACTTAAAACTAATATGCCAAGTCTAAATAATGCCCCTGCGGCCTCTGACGAGCCTTCTTGCATATATGCACTGTTTGCCCATTCTGCTGACTCTGTCTGAAGCATACCAATCAATGCTGGTATAAAGAGAATGAGACCAAAGACTATGTTTTGTAAATTAAATCTCATCCTTACAAAAGGTAATAACATTAAAAAAACTATGATACTTGAATGAAACAACATCCCAAAAAGAACCCAAAAAACAAATAAGAATTGACGTCGATCAATAAATGCAACAAACGCAAGGCATATGAAACCAATAGCAGTTGATTGACGTATAGCTGACATTGGCATATTAATTATCAATATTGGAAAACAAAGAACAAGAAAAGCAAGTGGGTCTGGTTGACGTTTTGCTAAAAAATGTAAACCAGTAAAAAATAACCCAGACGTTACAACGTTAAGAGATTGATAAGGTAAGCCCCAATAATTTAAAAGGCTTATTAGAAGCCAGTGACCTGGATCATTAAAATTTAATGACTGTAAAAAAGCTGCATCTGTCCCAATTGAGTAGTGGCCTTCATAAGCAATCCAGTCACATCCCACTTCATCACGAAATCCTACAAATAACGTCAACGCAATCAGTAATACCCAGTAAAGCAATTCTCGAACGACCCTGGAGTTTCTTCCCACCCAAGCTGAAGAAAGCAGTGTTAAGTATGTAGTATAGTAGGTTAGCAAAGAATTATTTCTCTTTTTGTAAAAATTATATTAAATTTCATTATATAACGTAGAGGATACTTAATATTAAAAGAATAGTCTCTAAAACAAATCAAGAATTTAAATAGGTCGAAGTAAAGTCTTATATAATTACATAACATTTAGTAATGAGTTACAACATTAATATAGCTGAAATAGAACATCAGCTGTTCGCCCTCTCTGTAACAACACTGCGTAACATTTTTACCACACGAGGTCCCCAGACTTTTAGAGAGTAATGCTCCTCAACCTTTTTTCGACCTGCAGCCCCCATTTGACTTCGTAAAGCAGGGTCATGCAATAAAGTCCTGATCGCCTCCCTCCATTCCTCATCAGTTTCGGCAAGAAAGCCGTTCACGCCATGTTCAACAATGTCACAGTTAACTCCGACAGGAGATGCTATAACTGGAACCCCGCAAGCCATATACTGAATGAGCTTGTAGCCGCATTTTCCTCGTGCCCAAGGTGTGTCGGTAAGAGGCATTATTCCAATATCTAGAGCTTGCAGAAACGGTACTTCGCCCGCTTCACTCCATTCCACGAATTCTAGTAATGGATGTGGTTCAGCATTTTTATCTGCTCCCATAATAGAAATTTGACTGCCCTCTGATGCAGCCACTTGCTTAAGCATGGGCAGCATACTATCAAAATATTCATTCCAAGTGCTTGGTGATCCGATCCATCCGATCTTCAGCGGACAATCTTCTGATCGTTCGCTTAAAGCTGGACAAAATATTGCTGAGTCTAAAACCGTTGGTACGATCTCTGCTCTGGAACATAATGGGCGTGCATAATTGGCAAGATATTCATTACCACAGAAAGCCATTTCAGCCTTTCCTAATGTAGTATAAAGTTTGCGCCCTAGAAAATATCGAACCTGCCATCTCGGATTTAAGTCATAATTATGAAAGATAGCATCGTCAAAGTCATAGACAATAGGTTTTCCTGCCAACGACGCAAGCCCCTCTGCGAGTCCAGGAAGATATGGAAAAAGTTCACAATGTAGCCATATCAGATCGACATCTGGTTTAGAGACTAGCCAACGAAGACGCTTTAAATAGCTCGAAGTAATATTGCCATGATCTTTAGGTCCATCACCATAAAGCTGTTTTAGGTAGTTGTTATCAAGTAAAGTATGTTGCTCCATCTCAAAGCCCGCACCCTTTAGATAAGGACGGTATTGTTCAAAACGCTGTCTTGTGCTTGCAGCTAAATTGCCATATTTTGTAAGGAGTGCAACCTTCATTCTTGTGGTAACGACTTTTTACCAACAGCGACCCAAAAAGGAAAGCGATCAGAAAAGTTTATGTCTTCGAGTCCAGCTGCTAGCATCATTGCCTTGATCTCTGAACGAGTAAAACGTTGCTCTAATGGTGTACCGAAACGGTCTCGAGAATCTGTTCTCATTGTATAAAAGCTAGTGTCTCGATAACTAGATAAAAGCCAACGATCAACATTAAACCCGAGTTTCTTACCGAGAAGAGCCAGACGTGCCAGAGGAAAATAGACAGCCGTCGCTAGTACATCTGTTACCATCGACTTCATCATGGCGGGCATTCGTGATATACCGCGTCGCATAATATCGGAAGCCTTCCAGATTAAAGCATACCAAATAGGGCGGTTATCAAAGCGGTAATAAAGGTAAATAAGAAATGGTGCTCCAGGCTTTAGCATTTCCACACAATCTTTAAGTGCTGCAGCAGTATCTGGAATATGATGCAAAACACCCAAAGAATATCCAAAATCCTGACTATTTGCAGGAAGAGATTGATCAGACACTCCTGCATTTAAAAAGATAGTATTGGATAAATGAGATAAGTTTTGTTGAGCAATAGCTAATGCTTCAGGCGAAGGATCTATACAAGTCAATTTTGCAATTTTTGGTGCAACTAAAGAAGCCCAGCGACCAGACCCACATCCCATGTCGAATCCCTGAGCTTCATCTGGTAGTGATTCCCACGGAAATATGTGGAAATACGTATCAAAGAGATAAGCATGCTCATCACCAATAAGTTTTTTCTGATCAAAGCGTGACCATTCATCACCAAATGAAGAAACTGTTTTTGGGTCGTTATTATTATTATTCATTCTTGTAAAGATCTCCATGCTTGAAACATTAAAATTGTCCAGAGTTTTGCTGACCAATCCTTTCGCCCCGTTAAATGCTCTGTCCACGTATCCCGAATGATATCAGGTTTGAATAAGCCATCCTCAGTTAAACGCTTATGCGACAATAAATCTTCTGCCCAGTCACGCAATGGACCGCGCAACCAAAGACCAATCGGGATCGCAAAGCCCACTTTCGGGCGGTCAATTATATTAGGTGGTACATGCTGATATAGAACTTGCCGCAAGACCCATTTCCCATGACCGTCTCGTATCTTTAGACTTGTCGGGAGACGCGCTGCCAGTGCGATTACATCCGGATCCAAGAAGGGTGTGCGTGTCTCCAGGCTAATCCCCATGGCAGCACGATCAACCTTGCACAGTATATCGTCGGGCAGATAACTCCGCATATCTTGAACCATCATCCGCATCGCCGGATCTTCGATACTAAATTTTGGCAGTGGATCGTTAAACTGTGATAAAGGCTCGATGATATCCTCTTTGATAATATCCTCAGGTTTAATCCAAGTACTAGCCATATTGCGGTGCAGATCATCAAGACTTTCTGTTAGCTGCAGCCTTTCAGATAAACGATGAACTTTGGTACCCAAATTAGATATCCCAGCACTTCCAGTTCTTATCCGGTTATAAGTCGCTCCAAATATATCCCAGGTTTGCTCCGGAAGTCTTTGCGCCGCCTGGCTTGCAAGACGCCTTATAGGAGCTGGCATATTGGAGATACGCTGCCATAAGCCAGGACCGTGAATATAACGGTTATAGCCACCAAAAAGCTCATCACCACCATCACCAGAAAGTGCTACGGTTACATGCTCGCGCGCAGCAGAACACACAAGATAGGTAGGTATTTGAGAGGAATCCGCAAATGGCTCGTCATAAAGCTGAGGTAGAATAGGGATCACATTTCGGGCGTCAGCCTCCGTCACTCGCAGTTTTGTATGATCTGTGCCCAAATGTTTAGCCACTGCAGCAGCATGAGGTGACTCATCAAAATTAGCTTCATCAAACCCAATAGTAAAAGTCTGTACCGGTCGATCACTTTGTGCTTGCATCAGAGCTACTATGGCTGAACTATCAACACCACCTGATAGAAATGCTCCTAATGGTACATCTGAAATCATCTGCTTTTTAACAGCATTACTTAAGACCTGATCAAGCAAGGAAATTGCTTTAGTCTCTTCCTCTATAGGATCGCATACACCCTTATCAATCTCGGCATTAATATCCCAATATCGACGGATACTCAAACTGCCATGACTTTCACCTGGGCGAATTGGTATCTTAGGAGCCTCTAGGGGAGGCGTATTGTGGACAGTAAGTATAGTGCCAGGTTCCAGTTTGTAGATACCAAAATGAATACTGCGAGGTGCTGGAACATAATTAAACCTTAGATACTGAGCCAGTGCTCCACGACATACTTCGCTGGGACAGTTAGGATGTGCTCGCAGCGCTTTGAGCTCAGATCCGAAAATCAGATCCTTCCCCGCCCAACCCCAGTAAAGCGGTTTTTCACCCATCCTGTCACGAGCTAGGCTAAGATATTTCTTATCTCGGTTCCATAATGCTATTGCAAACATGCCATGAGCTCGAGAAAGTGCTTCGTCTAGACCCCAATGTACAATAGCAGCCAGCAGAGTTTCGGTGTCGGATTGTCCGCGCCATAGGGGTGCCGCTTCTTCTTTTTCAAGTGAACGACGCAATTCTAAATGGTTATAAATCTCTCCGTTGTAAGCCAATACATAACCCCCACATACTGAATGCATAGGCTGCGCACCCGAATCACTCAAATCAAGAATTGCAAGCCTCCGATGACCTAGTCCAATATTATTTTCAGCCCACACTCTTTCATCATCCGGACCCCGATGTGCAAGTTGAGTAGTCATCTTGGTTACCTGCTCTATAATGTCACCGCTTGGAGTGGAGCGGAGAAGTCCTGTCAGGCCACACATGAAGAATCTTTTGATTTGAGAATTTCTGTATAAATATTACCGTAAACTTCAGTCCCACTCTCAAGTGAAAATATAGCTTTAGCAGCAGCACGGCAGCGTATGGATAAATCAGTGTCCTGCATTAGGTTATGGAGTGCATCGAACGCATTATGAATATCCTCTTGTCTTTCGCCCTCGATAATGACGCCAACATTGTTTTCACGAATAATTTCGGCAACATCACCAACTCCTTCATTTGCGACAACCGGAAGTCCGCAACCTAAAACTTCAGCTAATCGAGTTGGCGCACTTCCTAATTTACTTAGACCACTAAAAAAGAACATTATGGATAGGTCATGAACACGCAAAGCATCTGGCATATCTTTTGATGGCTGCGAGCTAATATTAAGTCGCTCAGACAAAGTATTCGTTGGATCAAGTGCTTTACGCACGAGCAATGCATCATCGCGCGTCACAATTTCAAACTGTGCACTGGGATCTCTAACTGCTACAACATTCATCCAGCTGGCAAGCAAGTCCGTTCGAAACCAGCCCGACAATACGGTGCCAATACAGCCATGTACATTGGGGCCATGACGTTTATTTACTGAAGGTGTGAAACGATCTAAATCAGCGCATGTAGGGATTACAACGAGACGTTGGTTTTTAAGTTCAACTGGATACTCTGACTTCAGATATGCCGCCGCCGCATGTGTAAGTGAGATCACTCCGGCAGACTTAGCCAAACAGGCCCTTTCTGCTACCACAATTGCACGATGGATTAATGACCCACGACGCAACCGACCTGCAATGATTAATTCCTCAGGCCAAAGTGCGCGCATATCAAAGATAAACGGCACTCTTGTGATACGGCTGACAATGAGCGCAACAGCTGCAGGGATGTATGATCTAGCATGTATCAATCTAATGTCACCTCGAATGACTTCGCGCCTAACTAACCATACCATCCGGATCATACTAAATAATGGAGCTATGATCTTTGGGTAAGATCGAAAGCGTTGCGGTAGCCATTGAATACCATGAGCATTACAATCAGCGCGTGCATGATTCATAGCCGTTACATCTGCCCAATCTTGAGGTTTTTCATAAGTTATTAGAGTAATAGTATGTTTGTGGGACAGTCCCCGCAAATATGCCATAACCTGACTTTGACCAAGTGGCTCTAATAGACCATTACGGGTCAAGTAAAGAGTGGAATTCATTTTAAGCTCATAAAAGTAATATACCTATATCCTAAGCTACCTTTCATTATTATAGTCGATAAGTTGAAGGGATTAAGAATCATCTGGTAATAATACGAAGAGTTGGGAGTTAATTGCAATTACTTTTGGACGGTCATGATATCCACGGTATTTGCAGATATTATTTACAATAGTTTTGATCTCTTGTGCACTGGTCCGAGGGAATTTATGAAGAAATACGCTGCGTTGGGTTTTTCCCATCATAGATGTAACGCGTGAAACGATTTCATTTTTGATACGTTTAAAACTCCATTTGGAGCCTAAACGTAGTTTATCCAATCTTGGAGAGAAGGCGTGCCTCTCCATGATTCTATTAGCTATAAAGGCGCTAATATTACCTGAATGATTAAGGCTAAGACGTTTCCAGTCAGATATTTGCGAACGAAATTCTTCTGCATTGAAATATTGGTCCGAGGCAAGAATATTAATAATATCATCTGGGATTGCGGCGACTGGGAACAGTTTATTCATATGTTGATGGAGGCCATCAGCATCGTCTTCTAAAAGTAAAATTCCAGAAGGAGCGTATGTCACAACCGGAGTCCCAAGGAATCCGGCCTCGAGGGAAGTGGTGCAACAATTATGAACCACTAATCGAGCCGCTGAGATCCAAGGAAACACTTCATTAGTGCCTATACAGCTAACACGATCTGATCGTATACCGTGTTTAAACATCAGGTCTTTGACAGTATCAGGATCGTCAGCGGGATGTGGTCGCATAACAACGTTGATATCTGCTTCGGTCGCTAATCTTTCGGCTAGTTTACAAAAGCTGTCAAATAGAATTTCAGAATTCTTCGCTAAGCTTTGTTTATATTTTAAGTGATCATGCGACAAAACTGTATTTCTCTGCTTGTTAGTGTACAAGCTAAAGTTAAGTGGCATTAAAACAAAATCTCCGTAAGATTCTTTTATCTTCCGCATGGTCTCGTCATGAATATCATAACAGTTCGCCTGCCACATATCCGTCCTAGGGTTGCCGGACACCACAAAAGAATCATGAATCCCATAAGTGTCTTCAAAGACATTCTTCTGGGCCTCACCGAAGAAGAAAACGTCGTCAAATACTTCTGCGCTTTCTGTCGAGAACCTATAGTTTGCGAACCTCTCTAAATTGACAGGTAGTAATCCCTCCTCATCTAAGGCTCCAAAGACCCACCCTCGATCCAAAAGTAAACGAAAATGGCTAAGAGTTTGGGGTTGGGCACACTTGCCGAACATATAGCCCTGGCTCACACCAATCTTTTCAAGTTCATCTGGTGAAAGGACTTCTCCTAAGATTACCGGAACACCCTTACGAACCATTTCAATAGCCAGATCAGTCCGTGAAATCAGCTCACGCTTTTTTACCTCAACTCTGATAAAACAAGCTTCTAACATATTCATTCCTATTATTTATTTCCTTAACTCGTTTAGTCGCTACTAAAAACTCTACTCAAACCCCAGAAAAACTTCAAATCTCCCTGATAAGGGCCTTACCTTTCAATCTAATAAGATTCTTGAGGGACCAAGCAACATCTCGGGCTCTAAAAATTACAGCTCTGGGATTTAATACCAGCAAACTTGCAAAAGCAATGGTCCAAGCCTTCATCTTTCCAGTGTGTGAAATACCAATAAAGTTCCAAAACGCTATAGTAAAGTCAAATTCGCTAGCAAGCTTTAGGTCTTTGCTTGCAATAGCTTCAAAATGCTTATTTCGAATGTCATGCCTGGCTTTGATCATTTTATCAATTTGCTTACTAACTCCGCCTGGAACAACTCGATATTGGGCTGAAACAACCTCATCATAAAGAACATTATAACCTTCTAAAAACAATCTTATTAAAAAATCCCAATCTTCAAAGAAAAGGTTCTCATCAAAAGGAAAGTCTTTTAATTTTTTTGTAATGAAAGTACAGCCTTGCAAGCACGGGTTAGTTTTTTTCGTGACTATGGACGCTAAATTATAGTGCTTGTTCTTTGCGCGATTGCCTTTGAGACCAAGAAAAGTGCCATCCTTAGATATTACCTGAAGTGGGCCATGGCAGGCGACAATATCTGGGTCGATACATTCCTCCAGAATTTTGACATGTCTTTTTATACGCCCCATCGCTAACATGTCATCGGATGCAATAAGGCAAGTATATTTTCCCTGCGCAGCACGAATACCACGGTTAACTGTTTTGCAAACACCAACATTGTAAGTGTTTTCAAGAACTGTGTGTGCTACTCCACATGAGGCTAGTTTATCCTTGGCCAATTGCAGACTATTATCGGTTGATACATCATCTACGAGTATGATTTCAATATTTGAATGATCTTGGGCAAAGATACTGTCGAGAGTTTCTGTAATATATTTTTCATGATTAAATAATGGGATAATAACTGAAACCAAAGCATCTGACTTATGCTCATGAGCTTGTGCCTCGTCTTGCTGTCCCTTGCTTGAGGGATTATGGTTATCATGTGTCATATTTAAGTCTCCAAGAATAAACACCCTAACAGATTTGCTGAAAATTGGCTAAAGAAGTTATGGCAACAGGGTGAAAATTTATAGACTTTGTTATATTGGCCAACGAATAAAGGTATAAAGTTTTACAAGGCTAATTGCGACGCTTCCTTTTGGCCCAATTTTTTTTAATACAACGCGTATACCAAAAAGTCCTGTGGCGGCAGTCATAATTAATGAAACAATAGCCCCGTATAATGGAGATGTAAGGGCCAATCCAAGCAAAATCAAAGCGAGAGTTATGTGCATGCCAACTAAGCCTATTGAGAGCGCTTCCCAACGAAAACCTTGAAGGGTATAAGCAAGGATATTTGTAATTACAAAATATACAAAATATCCGACAAGTAAGGCAATGGCTGTAACCTGAAGTCCTAGACTGGGAAGCATAAACCAGATGATCGCAAGAAAAACAATATTAAAGCTGACCTCCATCAAAAGGAACGTCTTGGACCTCGATGCTGCAACAATTGAAAATGCCAGCGGCCAGCTAGCAAGTTTAAACACATTGCCTGCGGTCATCCATTGCAATAACTCGGCAGCAGATTCGAACTCAGCCGAATACAGCAACGTCACTATCCAAGGTGCTAGACCGATTAGCAACAATAAAACTGGCCCACCAATTGAAAGCAAAATCTGTAATTGATCATTCATCAGCTCGTTCGCAGCGACACGGTCAGTGATGACCTCCGTCAAGCGTGGATAATAATCTGCTGACACTGCGCTAAGCATTAATCCAACATAGATCATTGAAATACCCCAAGCAGCTGCAAATAGCCCTGCCGCCTCTAGCCCAAGTTCCTGTGTGATGCTTTGACGCACTAGTAGCAAGGTTAGTGTTGTGGCGAGACCTCCAAACATGAAAGCTGCACCTAGTTTGGCCATTGGCTTCCATATATCCCAGATCTCCGCAGCACTGAGGATATTTATTTTAGATACTGGTAGGCGTTTAGTGTATTTATATGCAATTATTATAGTTGCAAGCGGCTGAACAACAACGAACCAGACTACTCCAGCCTCACCGAAAAACCAAATAGCAACCAATCCTGCAAAAGTACCAATCAAAGCACTATAGACTGTCACGCGCCCTAAATCATCGATACGACGCATGCCTTGAAGTAATGCTGTATGTGCCGTTCCTAATAGGGTCAATAATATGGCAATACCTATTAGGCCTACTTCGGTAGCATATAAACTATCTCCGAATAACCATACAGATATTTGTGCACGCAACACCCATACTGCAACCATGGCAACAGCACCCTGCAGTAGGTGAGCTGATAACAATACACGCCTGACGCGACTCAATACCATCTCATCACGCTTGGCAATAGCAATTTGCCGTACGCCACTCTTTCCTATTCCAAGGCCCGCAGCTGTTTTAACCATATCCAGTAAGTTACTGAAGATGCCTAATAAGCCAACACCAGAAGGCCCCAGCATTATTGCTAATGCCTTTACTCGTAATATGGAAATTACTATATTGACAGTTTGTGTACTGCCCATTACAGCCATAGAGCGAATCAGACCACGTGAGTTATCAGACATAGTTTAGTTACCCTGAATCACAAACGATATTGCAGACATGTGAAGTCTGTTGCGCCTCCATCTGAGGCCCAATCGGCAAGCTAAGTATTTCATCCGCTATCTGGCTTGCGAGAGGAAAATGATCATGGTTCATTCCTAGTTCTGTATATGCCTCTTGCATATGAGGAGGAATGGGATAATGGATTAATGTCCCGATGCCGGATGCCTCAATACGCTGTTGCAGTGCATTGCGATCATTGCTTCGAACAACATAAAGGTGCCAAACGGGATCAGCCCAGTCAGGAACATAAGGCAGGATTAAATCAGTGCCCTTTAAGGCTTCAGTATAGATATCTGCAATCTTTCTGCGACGTTCTGTCCATTCATCAAGATATTTAAGTTTTACACGCAGCACTGCTGCCTGAATTGGGTCGAGGCGCGAATTCACACCCTGTACCTCATTAACATATTTCGTACGGCTGCCATAATTACTTAGCACTTTAACTTTATCCGCAAGATCAGCTTGATTCGTCGTAATAGCACCACCATCACCCAGAGCTCCAAGATTTTTTCCAGGGTAAAAACTCCAGCAGACGATATCTCCATGTCCGCCAATGCGTTTTTTTTTGTAGCATGCTCCATGTGCTTGCGCCGCATCCTCTACTACCCAGATGTCATGCTGGCGCGCGAGAGTTAAGATAGGGTCCATATCTGCAGGTTGGCCATATAAATGCACCGGCAAAATCACTTTAGTCTTTGGCGTTATTGCTGCAGCGATTAGGGTCGTGTCAATGTTATATGTATTAGAATCGGGTTCAACTGGTACCGGAGTTGCTCCCACTGCAGAGACCGCCAGCCATGTTGCAATATAAGTGTTAGAAGGGACGATCACCTCATCTCCCGGACCTACATCTAATGCTCGCAGCGCGAGGATCAGTGCATCAAGTCCATTTGCCAGTCCCACAGCATGTTTGGCATCGCAATATTTAGCCCATTCCTCCTCAAATGCATCGACTTCTGGACCTAGAATAAACCAGCCACTATCCATAACACGCAAGACAGCAGTATCAATTTCAGCTTTTAGTTCTCGATAAGCAGCACCAAGGTCTAAGAAAGGAATTTTAATTTTTTGTCTCCTCGTTTACAGCTTCGATAAAATTATCATATTCACGTAAATAATCAGCTTCATCATAGGGTTGCGAGGCTAAAACCATACAGACTGCACCTTGACTGAAACAATCCATTTCACGCCAAATTAAACGATTAATGTAGAGACCTTTGCGCGGATCGCGCAACCAGTATTCAGATTTAGTCGTTCCATTATCTATCTTTATTCTAAAGCTGCCTGAAAGAGCAAAAACTATCTGCTCCAGATCGTGATGCGCATGACCGCCACGCTCTGCATCTACTGGAACGTTGTAGAGATAATATACACGTCGGATTGGAAACGGAACATGACGCTCACCTTCTATAAAGGTTAGATCTCCTCGTGGATCAGTCACTACAGGCAAATCAATTAAGCGTGCAGAACCGTTTTTACTGTTAATACTTTCGGTCATCTTTTTCTCCTTAGATCGCAATGTTACTTAATGCCATTTTTTTGTCAGCTCAAAGCCTTAGATCACTTTCTTGTAAATCAAATACATTTTTCAGATCATAAAGCACGTGATTATCTTTTCCAAGCTTGTGTATCGCTTCCGCTCCCATTTCTTTAAATTCGTCATGCGCCACGGCCAATATAATCCCATCATAAGTATTTTTTAAGGGTGTTTGCACAAGGTCCAGCCCGAATTCATGCTGCGCCTGATCTCCATTTATCCAAGGATCATGAACATCAACCTGGATTTCATAATCCTGCAATTCACGAACAACGTCTATTACTCGAGTATTTCGCAAGTCTGGACAATTTTCCTTGAAAGTCAGACCTAGAACTAGAACACGCGCACCTACGACTTGAACCCGCCTCTTTAACATTTCCTTGAATAGTTGCCCAGCCACATAAACCCCCATTCCATCATTAATCCTTCGACCTGCAAGAATTACCTGAGGATGATAGCCAATCGCTTCAGCTTTATGCGTAAGATAATATGGATCAACCCCTATGCAGTGACCTCCAACAAGTCCTGGTCGAAAAGGCAAAAAGTTCCACTTGGTACCAGCAGCTTTCAACACAGCCTCAGTGTCAATGCCTAGTTTGTTAAAAATTAGTGCGAGCTCGTTAACAAGGGCAATGTTGAGATCACGCTGTGTATTTTCAATAACTTTTGCAGCCTCAGCAACTTTTATACTTTCAGCCTTATGAGTTCCAACGGTGATGATTTCGTTATATAACGCATCTATTAGATCAGCTATTTCAGGCGTCGAACCAGAGGTAACCTTCTTAATAGTAGTAATGTGGTGTTCTTTGTCGCCAGGGTTGATGCGCTCAGGACTATAACCGCAAAAGAAGTCCTGATTAAACTTGAGACCAGAATACTTTTCTAGGACTGGCACGCAATCTTCTTCTGTACAACCAGGGTAAACAGTAGATTCGTAGATAACAATATCTCCCTTTTTTAGTACCTTTCCAACAGTTTCGCTTGCTTTGACAAGTGGAGTAAGGTCTGGACGCTTGTATTCATCAATAGGTGTAGGCACAGTGACTATAAAGCAATTACAAGTCCGCAAGTCATCGGGATTGGTTGAATAACTAAGATCTTTAGCAGCAGCAAGTTCTTCTTGTGTAGTTTCAAGAGTAAAGTCTTTACCAGATTTAAGCTCATCAATACGACGCTGGTTAATATCGAAACCAAGAATAGGACGTTTCCTACTGAATTCGACAGCCAATGGAAGGCCTACGTAACCGAGACCAATAATGGAAAGTTTTAAATCTTTTATCTGCATATTTTCACTCATATATTAAAGTAATTACGGTACCAAACCACAAAATCAGCAATTCCTTTATCAATTGGAGTGCTTGGTTTATAGTCTAACTGTTCAACAAGATCGGTAACATCTGCATAAGTATCTGGTACATCTCCAGGTTGAAGTGGTAGCATATCCATTTTAGCATTCTTGCCAAGGGCTTTCTCAAGTGCTGCAATGTAATCCATTAGTTCAACTGGATTGTTATTACCAATATTGTATACACGCCAAGGTGCCATACTAGTTCCAGAGTCAGGGTTTGCCCCTGACCAATTTGGATTAGGCTGAGCAGGCTGATCTAATACACGCATAACACCTTCGACGATATCATCAATATAAGTAAAGTCGCGCCGGTGCTTACCATAGTTAAAGACGGAAATATTCTCACCAGCAAGGATTGCTTTAGTAAATTTAAAGAGCGCCATATCTGGTCGACCCCAAGGACCATAAACGGTGAAGAAACGAAGACCAGTGGTAGGTAGATTGTAGAGATGGCTATAAGTGTGAGCCATCAATTCATTACTTTTCTTAGTTGCGGCATAGAGGCTTAGTGGGTGGTCAACATTATCATGAACAGAGAATGGCATTGTCGTATTTGCTCCGTACACACTGGAGCTGCTGGCATAAACTAAGTGCTCAACTCCACTATGACGACATCCCTCAAGGATGTGAGTAAAGCCAATAATATTACTTTCGATATAAGCGAGTGGGTTTTCAATAGAGTAACGAACACCGGCCTGGGCAGCAAGGTTGACTACACGCTGAGGCTTATGATCTGCAAAAAGAGCTTCGATGGCTTTTTTGTCGGTGAGGTCTATCCGTAAATGTGTATAGTTTGGATGACCAGCGTGACGATCAAGTCTGGCTTCTTTGAGAGCAGGGTCGTAGTAGTCATTATGGTTGTCGATGCCAATAACAGTATCCCCTCGCTCAAGCAACCTCAGAGATAGCGCCGAACCAACAAAACCAGCTGCGCCGGTAACTAGTACTTTCAATTAATCACTCCTAAATAGATGTTATAAAACTTATCCGTATTGTCGGATAAGACCTCATTATTGAAGTTTGGATAACCATTTAAATCTTTCATAAATCTTAAATAATATTATGAATTTAATAGTAAAACTTTAGCCCTACCTTCAATAACCTCATGTGTTGTAATGCATGATGTATTTAAATCTAAAATCTTACTTTTATTATCAATGTTTAAGATAGTCACTTTGTAAATAACTTCATCATTAATAAATACCGGATTTAAATACTTTAAATCTTGCTCGATAAGAATTGATCCTTTACCAGGTAGAAGGTTAGCATAAATGGAACTAAGAAAAGAGCTAACCAGAAAACCATGAGCTACCCTTTTCTTAAAAATTGATTTTGATGCTTCCTTTTCTGATAAGTGAATTGGATTTTTATCACCACTAAAATTTGCAAATTCTTGGATTAATTCTTCAGTAATCTTTACTGTAAATGTTTCCTGTTGACCTACCTTAAGTTCGGAAAACTTAAAATAGTTTGAATAAATAGATGGGAAAGGCATTTTAAAAGTGTTTAAAAACTATTTTTCCGGAAATATCTTCACCGGCTAGTAAATCAGCCATTTTTCCCAGACTTTCTATTTTATTATGCGAATGAATTAAGGGAGTAATTTTTCTTTCAAAAATTAATGAGGAAGCTTCTTCTGCTTCTGCTTTATTAGCGAAGTGACTTCCTAGTATATTCTTTAATTCCATCCATAAGTATCTTAAGTCAATCTGAGAAACATATCCGCTACTGGCTCCACATACCACAACTCTCCCACCTCTTTTAAGTAAATATACTGACATGCCCAGAGTCTCAGCTCCAACATGCTCAAAAACACAATCTATTTCTGGGCAACCTTGTTTTTTTAAATAATTAGAAAATGTATTCCACGCCAGCAGGTCTGGCGAACCGTCATCTTTTACAAAGCGCTTTAGCTCTTTTGATTTACGATTAATAACAAAATCAGCTCCTAAGCCCTCTACAATACTTTTCTTTTTTTCAGAACTTACAATTCCTATTGAGTTAGCTCCTATTAGGTTACATAGCTGAACTGCAAAAGAACCAAGCCCTCCTGAAGCACCCCATATTAGACAAGTTTCTCCTGATTTTAGTTTTGCTGCATTTTTTGATGCTAGCATCCTATAAGCTGTAGAGAGTGTAAGACAATAACTTCCTGCAGTTTCCCAATCTAAATCTTTTGGTTTTTTAATGAGCTGTGAGGACTTAACTTTAGTATATTCAGCAAAAGCTCCATAATTTGTTTCGTATCCCCATATAGATTGGGATTTAGATAGCATAGAATCAATAGAAGATATTGGATCTGATTCATCAACTACATTACAGTGAATAATAACCTCATCACCTTCTTTAAAATCTTTGACATCAGAACCAACCTCAGAGATAACTCCCGCAGCATCGCTTCCTAATATTGCAAAATCTTGAGCATGATCGCTATCTCGGGGATTTCTTCTAATGTGATTATTTATTAACTGGAAAGGACTAATAGGGTGGCAAATGGCGCTCCATATTGAATTATAATTTAGGGCACTGGAATAGACCTTTACGACTACTTCATCTTTTTTTGGTTCAGGCTTTGGTATTTCTAATAAAGATATGCCATCAGAAGGCTTGCGAAATTCGTGAGGTGTTTTAGATATCTCTTTTGAGAACTCTTTTTTCACTCCATAGGCCCACATAGTAGTCATGATAACTCAGGAAAGAATTTCTCTGGCACGACCTGATCTTCCACTACATTAACTCCCATTCTGTCAAAAGGGGGCGTAGCATTAATATAATTATTTGTGAGAGAGGCTCCGTCCATCAAATATCTTATTGAAAGAGATGAGCGTTCAAAATTCTTTTTATGCGCATGTGCTGAATGGATAGTGTTATTTAAAAATACAAGCGCATCACCTCTTTCTAAATCAAATTCTAATTTCTCATACAAATCTAAAACTGCATCATCCAAAATCTTAAATTCACCCTCTCCTTCTATCTCACTTCCATCCTTAAATGATCTAGGCATATACATATTAGATGAAAGATGAGAGCCTTTAAGAAAAACCATCCCAGTCTCCTTGGGTACATCTTCTAAAGGGGTCCAAATAGAAAGGTTCATATTTCCTTTAAAAATGTAATAAGGTCTATCATGGTGCCAAGGTGTAGGAGGTGCTTCACCCGACTTAATTAAGATATGATCATGAAATAACCAACACTTTTCAGAACCTACCAATTCTTTAAGTGTATCTACCGTTTTTTTATATTTACAAGCAGTTTCAAGTTCTTTAACTCTCCGCCAATTAGCAAAATCCATATAAAAAGATCCATTGCTATTATCCGTGAAAGATTTAAAAGGGCTTGGTTTGTCTATAGCTGAATTAATAGCCTTTTTAATCATGCTCATTTCACGATCATTATAAAAAGACCTCAGTACTACAACTCCATTTTCTATTAATTCCTTAGAGTAACTATTTAAATCCATTTATTTTCCCCAATCCTAATTTTTCAAAACGACCAATTTCAGATAAATATTTCTTTTTAAGTACTGCTACATGAAAATAATTTTCATCTTCGCTAAGTATGGAATACATTTTACAAAATTCATGAATCTTCATCATCTTTTTATGCCTCTTATCTACATCCCATGGTCCGCACTGACTTCTCTTTAGCAATTCAAATCCTATTTTATACACAGTTATCATTACGTCAATAGGAGCCATAGGAGAACAATCTTCAGAAAAAACCAGGCTTTCCCAATTAAAAAAATTCACATCATTTAATTCAGTTATTCTGACAACCCCATTAAATTCTTCTTTGGTTTTATCCTTTAATTTATAATAAATCTCATAGTTAAGTTTATTCCTTTCGTGGTAAGTTTTTAGATATTCAATTTGAGAATTAATGTCCCCCGAAGAATTCCTAAGAAAATTATTTGATTCTCTTGATCTGAGGTCAAGTATTAGTTGAGCATCAGAAAGTGAGCTGGGATTAATTGGTTCAAAAACAACATGGTTGGTTTCAAAAATTGTGTTTAAGACTTGGAAATTTTTTGATAAATCTTTTTTAGAATTCATGATTTATTCCGCCAGTAAGATCTAAGACGCCACCATTAGTATAATTATTTTCTAAGATATAGTTGATAGCATTTATTAAATCCTTTGCCTGCCCCAGCCTTCTATTGCCGGCATTTAGTTTAATTCCTTTTAATTTTTTCTCATCGAGCTCTGTGGTCATTCTCCCATCGAAATATCCCATGCGAATCGAAGATGAATTTATACCGAGAGATCCATACTCTTTTCCAATTGTCTCAAAAAACATTTCACCAAAAGCCTTCGAGGAAGCGTAAAGACTGATACCTCGAGAACTCACCTTTGATCTAAAAGAGCTAAGGTATATTAAATTTCCAGACCTAATTTTTAACATATATGGAAGAGCAATGTGGACACATTTCAGGTAATTTAATATATTTACCTGGACAAGATTATCTATATCATTCTCTTTTAGTTGGATAAACAGAGATGATTGTGAAAGAAATCCAGCTCCAATAAAAATTATTTTAGTTATTTCTTTGTTTTCATTAAGTTCAGCTGAAAGGGTTTCATCTAGTAAATCAGGAGAATTAATAAATATACTATTGCTGTTATCTTCAGATAATTTATTAGAATTAAAGATTCTAATAAATTTAGAATCCTTTTTTTTATATAGCTCCTTAAGAAGTTCAGTCTCAGAGCCGTAAACAATATAGAGTTCTATGATTGATTCCCGTAAATTAAGACAGAAGAGGTAAGACCAACTCCAAAGCCAGCAAAAATAACGACCTCATCGCTATCAAGATCAATAGAATAATCTTTAATAAGAAAAGGAATGCTTGAAGAGACCGTATTTCCATGGTCAAAATAATTCTCAAAGAGAATGCTTTGATCGATGTTTAAAAGATTCTTAATTCCATCTACCACAAGCTTACTTGCTTGATGAATGTAAACACCTTTTAATTTTAGTTGATTATTTTTACAGTATTCAACAGCCTTATTAATTTGAGGAACAACTTCTCTCTTGGTAAAAAGCCATATATCTGCTCCTGACATATGTATATAACCCTGGTTCTCTTCTCCGACGGACTGAAAAAGTAAATCTCTATATTCTCCTGCCGTGTAATGATCTTCATAAAGAATACTAGAATCACCTTCATTGGAAAGTATTGTAGCTGTAGCGCCATCACTAAAAACAGCATTAGTAGATCGATCTGTGGGATTGCACTTAGATCTATAGCGATCTGCAGTAACTAAAAGTATCTTTTCATAACTATTTAGTAATTTTGCGCAAATTGCAAAAGCCTGAACAAACCCAGAACAGCCTTGGTTGAAGTCCATTGTTAATGCTCTTTTAGGTAGGGAAATTTCTCTTGCTAGGGATATAGCATTTGCAGGTAGATAGTCATCAGGTGACTGGGTCACTAGAAACATTGCCTGGATAGACTCTATATCTAATTTTGAAAGATTCTTAACAGCTTTTGAAGCTAGTTCAACTGTAGAGCCATTTGTTTCAAATACTTTTTTTATTCCAGTCTTCTCAACCAAGGCAGGTAACTTATAGATATCTATTAAATCTAAAGCTTTTTCTCCCAGAGATGTTTCAACTTGAATAATCTTCATTAAACTAGTTTACAGTCTATTTAAGTATTTCAACTAACTCTTGGACACTGTCAGCAGAAGCTAATCTAGGATCTTCGTCAACTCCCTCTCCTAGGTGATCTATAATTGCACTGATTATTGAGAGATGCCCTAAAGAATCCCAGCCCTCTATATCTGCAGAAGTAGAATCTATATTTACGGAACCAGAATCAGAGCCAGTGGCTTTTTCTACAATTTTTATTAAAGTGCTTTCATCAATCATTATTATCTCCTTTTGAAAAAAATTATTATATTCTAATTACTCAAAAATAAAAAGAAACGTGTTTTAAATAACTAAATTCTTTTATCTATTTTAGGGTGTCAAGCCAGTCTATTTTAGTATTTCCGATTCTCATACATTTTACTTAATACATTCATTAAATGTAAGATCCAGCTGGCTTTTCCAGTCAGGTAACTCGATATTAAGAGCACTTTCCAATTTTGAAGAATCCATCCGCGAGTTTTGAGGTCGCTGTGCAAGAGTTGGATATTCTTTCGTTGAAATTGGATTAACATTTTTAGAACTTACGGTTAATTTTAATCCAGCCTGTAGCCCCAGATCAACGATAGCTTGAGCGAATCCATGCCAACTAGTTTCACCTCTTGGTGTTAAATGATACAAACCTGATTCAAGTCGAGTATGAATGGCTAAGGCGGTAACTTCAGCAATTAGTCGCGCTGGTGTTGGGGTGCCAATTTGGTCAGATACAATATTGAGTTTTGTTTTGTTTTTAGCAAGCTTCAGCATGCTATTCATAAAATTATTTCCGCGTGATCCATATACCCAGCTGATACGAAAAATAAGATAATTGGAGCTGCTTTGCTGAATTGATTCATCTCCTTCAAGCTTGGTTTGGCCATAAAAATTAAGAGGTCCTATGGGGCTGTTCTCATTCCAAGGCTTGCTTCCAGACCCTTTGAAGACATAGTCGCTGCTATAGTGGATAAGTTTAATCTTGTTAGTAGTAGAGTATTGCACAAGCTGTTCAGGTAGATCCGCATTGAGTCTTCGAGCAACAACTTTATGGTCTTCAGCTTTATCTACATCTGTCCAGGCTGCGGCATTCACAATTAAATCTAGGCTTTTTTTATTGAGGTAGTCCTCGACAGCTGACTTGTTCATTAAATCAAGTATTGCTCGACTTGGAGCGATTATCTCTCCCAAAGGAGCAAGTGAGCGCTGCAACTCAAACCCAACCTGGCCAGTTCCTCCTAAAAGCAGTATTCTCAAACGTCAACTCCTGGACGTTTGCTCTGGTATGTACCGTCCTGAACTCGTCGACACCACTCCATATTTTCGAGATACCAATGTACAGTTTTTCGAATACCAGATTCAAAGGTTTCTTTCGGTTGCCAGCCCAATTCACGTTGGATCTTGCTGGCATCAATCGCATAACGGCGATCATGACCAGGACGGTCTTGAACGTATGTTATTAAGCTGCGATAGGATATTGTATTTGGAACCAGTTCCTGCAAGATATCGCAAATAATTTCGATCACTTCTATATTCTGTTTTTCATTATGGCCACCGATATTATAGGTCTCTCCAGGCTTACCTTTGGTAGCAACTTCATAAAGCGCTTGAGCATGATCGTCAACATATAACCAATCACGGATCTGATTGCCTTTACCGTAAACTGGTAATGGCTTGCCCTCGAGAGCATTTAGGATAATTATGGGTACTAGCTTCTCTGGGAAATGGTAAGGTCCATAGTTATTAGAGCAGTTTGTAACCATTGCCGGGAAGCCGTAAGTGCGAATCCAAGCGCGTACCAAATGATCTGAGCTAGCCTTGCTAGCAGAGTATGGGCTACTCGGAGCATAGGCAGTGGTTTCAGTGAATAGATAATTAGCTGCATCATCCGTCTCATCCGGATGCGGAAGATCGCCATAAACTTCATCAGTACTAATATGGTGAAAATGGAATATATGCTTGCGCGCGTCATCCAGTCCCTGCCAATAACTGAGTGCTATTTCCAGCAAGGTATAAGTACCTATAATGTTGGTTTCGATAAAAGCAGAAGGATCTTCTATAGATCTATCTACATGGCTTTCAGCAGCCAGATGCATAATCGTATCGGGTTGATATTGGGTAAATACTCTTTCTAGCTCGTTGCGATTGCAAATATCAACCTGCTCAAAAGAGTAGCGATCAGAGTTCTCTACTTCACATAAATTCTCAAGATTGCCAGCATAAGTTAGCTTATCGACATTGCAGACGCTATCAGTTGTATTTTTTATGATATGGCGGATGACGGCTGAGCCGATAAATCCAGCACCACCTGTAACCAATATTTTTCTAGTATGCATTTAATGATTAATTTTCTATACTTATATTTACGTTTAATTTAGTGAAAAGAATACACTATGTTTTACAAGGCTTAAGTTTTTGATTGAAGCCACGCTGTTAGCCATTATTAAGTTAAAGAGTTATTAGGCTTTTTTTCCATAGAAAAATGTCGAATTAAAACAACAAATACTCCAAGCAAAGCCCCCAATAATGCGCTTATTATGCAAATTATTGATCTTGCTGGTTCACTTTTAAACTCCATTACTGCAGGAGGATCTATGTAATCAAAAACATAAAAATCACGAACCTCAATAAGGGTTAGTTGTTGTATTTTCTGTTGAAGTAATTGAGCAATAACCTGCCTGATTTGAGCAAAGCTTGTTTGCGACATCTGAGCATTAAGATACTCCATTGCTGCTGTTGCTTCTGCTTTGTCTTTTACTCTAAAAAATTCATTGATCTCTCTTACAATCAGCTCTGTCCAGGCTTGTGCTACAACTGGTGACTGATGTTTCACACTAATAGTAACAAAGCCTGTTTTTTTCTTTTTATTAACTGACAGATATCCTTTAAACTTCATAAAACTTTCTTGGGCGCTTGGGATTTGAGCCCAAGTTTGAGTCTTCTGGTTATAATTTTTATCATAGATAACGGCTTGGGTTGAAGCATCCCAAGAATCTAATGCCATGAGATCAGGAAGAAAAATATTAGGCAAGATATTGTTTGTAAAAAAGCTCAGTGTTCCTAGTTTGTCTATAGCTTCAACTACGTTGCCACCGGACTGAGGCAAACTAATACCAGCGATACCAGCTAAACCACCGATGCCTTGCATACCTCCACTAGAACCTCCTTGCTCAGTAACCGGGCTCAATAAAGCTTTAGATTGGTATATATTAGGTAATGAAAGGCTATAAATAACGGCTGTTACTGAGAAAAAAGTAACTACAGCTACTACAATCCATTTGCCTTGCCATATAACTTGAAAGAGCTCTCTAAAGTCTAATTCGTCATCAGGATTATAAGAGGGATTTATATTGTTATTATTATTCATGAAAGTAATTATATAGTTTTTCGTATTCAAGTTGTTTACTTTGTATAAAAATTTTAGTCAAAGCCGTTTTTCTTGAACTCCTTTAGTTAATACAATGGGTTTGATAGGGAATTCAAACTTTTTAGTAGGTAAGTTAATAAAGCCCATCAGGTTTATACAATTAATTAATTGTTTTGTTCTAAAAAAAAACGAGCTTTTTTTAACTCATCTGCGGTATCTATATCAATTGAGCGCTCAAAGGGCATTTTTACAATCCCAATACAACCACCCCAAAGATGTCCAGTTTCAATAAAGTGTTTACGAGTTACAAGAAAGATTGCGCCATTTCTTTGATAAACTTTAGCCCGCTGATGTCTATTAGCATGTTGCTGTTGCAAAGGATGTGATTCAGGCAAAATAGACTCTGCAATTAACAGGCCTTGAATTTCATTTATAGTATATTGTTTTGCTGGATGACTATTGATTAGTTCAAAGCAACTTATAACTGAATCATAGTTTTTACTTGAGATCATTTTAATAGATTTCAAAATATCATCTTTCCTTCGCAGGGCAGAAGTTACCTGTAGAATACAAATTGCATCATAAGTTTTTTCTTCAGCATCTAAATGCTGAAGAACATTTTCAACAACAGCAGCTGTTGTTGTTTCATCCTGAGCCAATTCAGTTGGACGATCTAAAACTCTAGTGCCAACATTCCTAGCTATGCTACTTAGTTCAAGATCTTCTGTTGAAACAATAACATCATCATTTTGAAAAACTTCATTAGCCTGATTTATAGTCCACTCTAAAAGTGAAATACCCTCTTTAACCTCTAAAGTATTTTTGCGGAGAAGACCTTTGCTCCCACCTCGCACAGGTATAAGACAAAGTACTCTCAATTATTTGCTCGCCCCAGAATCTTGGGAGACATAGGAAATCTGTTTTTGAATTTTTAATTTTGTGGTAGCTAATATTTCAGCGATTTGCTTTCCTGCAGTTCCATCGCCTACTAAGTCAGATGAGGTATAACGTCCATGTTTTAATTGCTGATCTATTGCTGTCTTTATATCGGAGGCATTACATTTTACGTCGATCACATTTACAGCACGCTCACGTCCCGACTGTCGTGTGCCGATATTTACACATGGTGCTCCCAAAAAAGCTCCTTCGCGCAACCCAGATGATGAATTACCTACAATGCATCTTGCATTAGCTAGGAGCAGAATATAGTCCTCAGGAGTAAAATTTCTATAGAAGTGCATATTTTTAGCCTCCTCTCTTTCTCTGAACATTCTTATCCCTTTTGAAATATCATCAGAACCTGCATCTACGTTAGGCCAAAGCCAAACAATTTGCATGCCTGTTTTTGAAACTTCGTGAGCTGCATCCAGTGTTTCTTGAATTTGTTTAAAACCGCTCCCATATTCTGAAGTAACAGGATGTTGCAGAACAATAATATAATCTTTTTTCGTTGTTAGATCATCCCCCACTCCAGAAGTACGCTCAAATAAATTTTCAGGCAAAGCTAAATCTGATTCTGCTACAAGGTCTATGGCAGGGCATCCTGTCAAGTGAACACTTTCTACCTCTTCCCCCATACGCAGTAAGTAGTCACCTGCTCTCTTTGTGGCAGGGAAGTGAATATGGGCAAGCTTTGTTATAGCATGTCTTACCGATTCGTCAATTGATCCTGTAACTTCACCACCCTGCGAATGAGCAAGAGATATGTTCATGTAGCTAGCTGCAACTGCAGTTGATAATGTTTCAAATCTGTCGGCTACAGTTACAACTATGTCCGGTCTTAGATTTTCAAAATGGGTAGCCAGCTCTATAATTGCCATACCTGTTGACTTTGCCATGGTGGTAGGTGTTTCACCTTCAATAATAGAGTGAACAACAGCATTTTCTTTAAAGCCGTCTCCTCTAATAATATTAATAACCGAGCCAAACCGATAAAGTAAAGCTGAAGATCCTACTAAAAGCTGTAATTCCAAATCTGGGTGATTTTTAATTGCTCTCATTACACTCTTAATACGACCGTAGTTTGCTCGACTGTGAATTACTATACAAATTTTACGCTTCATGAAACATCCTCAATTTTTAATATACGATTCATAGACATATCCCGAGATAACGGTCTATTGATTATTTTAGACCTATCTGACCATGTCAACCCGCCTCCAGGCTTTTTAAGTGTAAGATCATTTTCCAACAATATATGTCCTGATGGAAGGTCCTTTACCAAAGCTAAGCTGCGATCAAAAAGTTTTTTTTGTCTGCTCATTGTTTTAGCCATAGCATCTTTATTTACTGGATTGCTGTCCATAGACTTTAGGTTTGCAGCAAACTCAACTACATGTTCAATATCATCAATAGTTAAAGATGCAATTACATCTGGTCCAAACATGCGCTTATCGAATGTCGCATGAACCTCAATAAGGGAAAAACCTCGAGCAATCGCTGCCAATGCAGGAGATGTTGAGCCTGAATGATCAGACAAACCTACTCTGCATCCATAGCGATTTTTTATTTCTTCCAGCAAGTTAAGTCCAACTTCGGTAAGAGGGGTTGGGTATTTGCTAGTGCATTGCATTAGAGAATAATTCAAGCCAGCTTTAGAAACCTCTTTTACAATTTCATCTAACTCTTTCCAAGTACTCATTCCACTAGACATAATGATTGGCTTTTTTGTTGAAATCATTAGATCAAGCATATTGTTAGAGTTTGTATCACCTGATCCTAACTTCCAAGCTTCGACTCCAATACGAGAGAGTAAATTAACAGCTGCAATAGAAAAAGGAGTGCTTAGAAATTCAATGCCTCGAGCATGAGAATGATTTTTAAGCTCCAACCACTGAGACTCAGTGAATTCCATTCGTTTCCAGTAATCAAAACGTGTTTTATCCTGATAAGAGAATTTAATACGAAACTCTTCATCTAATGTGGATTCATCTGAGGCAATATGTGTTTGAAACTTGATAGCATCAACCCCAGCATCAGCTAGAGCATCAATATAGGCATGAGCCATACCCAAAGAGCCATCATGGTTCTGTCCAATCTCAGCGATTATCACTGGCACAGAATCGTCTTGAAGGTTTTTAACAAATTGTGAATTAAATACACTCATTTTATCTTAAGGGGTTTGGTTGTGATTTTAATTTGATATCTACGAGCTTTTCAGCCATAAAAATTTCTGCTTTTAATCTAGACTCAGTAGTAAATCCACCAATATGGGGAGTTAATAGCAAGTTTTTAGGTGCAGATATAGCATATTCTCGCAGAGGATTTTTTTTCTCAGCTAGCTCATTATCAACAACATCAGCGCCATACCCAGATATTTTTTTCATTTTTAGTAAATTTACTAACTCAATTTCATCAATTATTTCTCCCCTTGAAGTATTAATTAAACAAGCATCAGGTTTTAAATATGAAAGCATTTCCTTAGATAAGAGTTTATAATTTTCTGGGGTAGCATGTAT
>MDTF01016782.1_pt1 | contig 30248 bp, 27 predicted proteins | sample 811191 | NCBI WGS metagenome assembly MDTF01 (sample SAMN05326649, study PRJNA326480) | marine metagenome | isolation source: seawater | place: Southern Ocean | collected 2011 | reverse complement strand
CTGGAGGGCATACTTTACCGAATGCGTACCGGCATTCAGTGGCGGGATTTGCCATCTGAATTTGGTCTCTGGAATACGGTCTACCGATGTCCAAAACTTGGACAGGCACTAACTCAAAACTTGGACATGTCCAAAACTTGGACAGGCACTAACTCAAAACTTGGACAGGCATTTAAAATAAAAACGCGTAATGATTCGATTATTCGGGGGTGTTTTCTTATCGGTCCTTAAAAAATGCTATTGGGTTTGCAAATGGGATAGGCTTATCGATAGCTATTCCAACAACTTCATATGAGATGGATGATACGGGTCTATTTATGGCTTCTGATAGGCCAGGTAGTCTTGAAAAGTAGAGATTTGATTTAGTGTAAGAAAAGCTTTCAGTCTAAGCCGAATTGTACTTGTTCTTTCTACCGAGAATTCGATTTAACTTTTCGATGCTAATAGAAGTATGAAATTCTGTTTCTATGCCCGATATCATGGTTTGCCAGTCAGCCAGTTCTAATCCTGTCCTGGTAAGGATAGGGGAAGCGGTATCTTCAATTTTCCCTCGCTTTTGCGGATGATAATGCCGACCTGAGAATTCCACTAGTGCCAGGTAATCCTGAAGTTGAAAGGGTAAACCATCGGGCATATTGGCTCTGATATTACCTGTAAAGGGGAAAAGTAGTTTAGGTTGTTTGTTGAATTTAGCCGCATTGATACGTTGTTGAATGCTGGTATGGTTTGAAGTCTCAGGCGTTTTCGAAATACCCGCTCGAATCGGATTCAAATCAACATAGACCATACAAGCCGCTAATGCAGCGTCGTCTAACAAAGCTTGTGATTTGAAACGCCCTTCCCAGAAATGCCCGGTGCAGTCATCTTCTTTATTGGCCTGCCTTGCAATATATTCATTGAGTAAACGCATGAACCAGCTAATATCATAAAGGCGACGTCGATAGACTTCTGCAACTGCAATTACGGTAGCGGTTTCAGCCTCTGTTAAACTTTTACCTTGCTCAGGATCAAGAAATCGTTGAGATAACAACATCCCTTTAAACATTTTATGCCATCGCTGGATTATTTCTGTAGTCGATAAGGCATCGGCTTTCTGCTTGTTTATACGCAAGACCACATGTGTATGATTGCTCATTATCGCAAATGCGCAGACATCCACACAAAATACTTCAGCCAACAACATCAAGCGGTCTTCGAGCCATTGACGACGATGCTCGTAGCTTCTTCCTGAAACTTTATCTTCGCCACAGAGATAAGCACGACGTACACATCGAGAAACGCAGTGGTAGTAGGGCGTATCAGAGAGACTAATCAGGCATTTACGAGGTCTGGGCATCCATTTATCCAAGCGAAGCAACGGGTATATCTATTGTGCTGTAGTTGAGATAAATACCAACTGTATATAGGGATGGAAAACGACTGTCCTAGCTTTCTGCTAGCTTTCTGCTAGCTTTCTGTACTTGGATGGTGAGTGACTGTCCGAGATTTATTCTCGAGATTTAATGTTCTGTCGCTTCGCGACCGGTCACATAAAAAAGCCCTGACTGAGAAGCCAGGGCTTTTTTGTAATACCGTTTAGCAGCTTGATTAGCTGTTAATCACAGCTACCATTGCTTTGGCCAAATCGTCGATGTTAGCCTGGCTGATACCCGCTACGTTAACGCGGCTAGAATCAACAAAGTAAACGCTGTGCTCATTACGCATTTTCTGTACTTGTTCTGGGGTGATACACAGGAACGAAAACATACCTTTCTGATTGTTTACAAAGCTGAAATCTTTTTGTGCGCCATTAGCGGTCAGTTTTTCAACTAACAGGCTACGCAGGGTAGACATGCGGTTACGCATCTCGTTAACTTCGGTTTCCCACTCTTGCTTAAGGGCAACGTCGGATAAGATGATGTCTACCAGAGCACCGCCGTAGCTTGGTGGCATAGAGTACATACCACGGGCAACCGACTGAATTTGCGCCTGGGCGATTTTCTTAGTCGCGCTGTCTGCGGTAACAATTGCCGCTAAGCCGACACGTTCACGGTACAGACCGAAGTTTTTGCTGCACGAGGCGGCGATGATCACTTCCGGCAGGTTTTCACACAGCAGACGAACACCGTAGGCATCTTCTTCCAGGCCATCACCAAAGCCCTGATAAGCCAGGTCTACGAACGGCAGGAATTCACGTTCTTTAGCTACTTCAACCACTTGTTGCCATTGCTCTTTGGTGAGGTCGGCACCGGTTGGGTTGTGGCAGCAGCCGTGCAGTAATACCACGTCGCCTTTTTTAACTTTGCGCAGAGTGTCCATCATTGCGTCAAAGCGAATCGAAGCAGTGGCCTTATCGAAGTAGGGGTAAGTTTCCAGACTCAAACCTGCATTGCCCATTAACGGGATATGGTTAGCCCAGGTCGGATCGCTGATCCACACTTTAGTGTCTTTATTTACGCGAGTCAGCAACTCGGCAAGAATGCGTAATGAACCGCAACCACCAGGCGCTTGCACCGCGGCTACGCGATCGGCCATTAATACCGGGCTCTTTTCACCCAGGATCAGGCCCAGCATGCCGTCGATAAAACCCTGTACACCCTGTGGGGTTATATAGGTTTTTGACTTTTCGCGCTCAAGTAAGATGGTTTGCGCTTTGGCTACCGCAGATAAAATAGGGGTGTTGCCTTGCTCGTCTTTATAAACGCCAACACCTAAGTCAATTTTATTAGGGTTAGTATCTTGCTTAAACGCAGCAGACAAACCAAGAATCGGATCCGGGGCAAGTTGGGGTAGCACTTCAAACACGTTATGTCCTCTAAATGTACAGGAATCGGTTTACTAAGTTTATGAACAGTCCTGGGCTTTCACAAACTCAAACAACGGTGGTCGTGTGTTGTTGCTCAACACTGTTGTCAGTCAGACCACTTCATCATCTTCCGCTGGCACGGGAGTTAACCAGTCGGGCTGCGCATTATGCCATCAACTGCTGCAAATTCGAATAGAAAAGCGCTTATTCCTGCACAATTTTCCACTGAAACTCACGGGGTGGGGATACCTTTTTGCCGTGTTCATATTCCTGCTCAATCCAGGTGACTTCATGGCGATGATTAATCAGCAGCAGGGTAGAACTGCGCGTGCCGTATTCTGGTGAGGCAATAAAGATAGACGACAGGCGCTGCTCCCATTCAAGCGGTACGCCGGTATCCGGCAGTTCGTGTTGCGCAGCCGGGGTATTATCCTGAAGTAAGTTAAACAGGGCGTCCTTGTTAAGGGTGGTCGCCGAACTGATGTATTCCTGCAACCTGGTTACGCCGCGCCTTACTTTTGGCCAGGGCGTATTGAGTGCACTGTTGGAAAGGCCGTGAAAGCCCGTAGCCAGCGGCGTAAAATGGTTGGTGTGATTGTTATACACCTGCAGGCGGGTAACATTGCCGTACAGTAAATTATAGCCGTTATAGGCTTCGCGACTGTCGCTAAGCTGCTGTTCAAATTGCGCTTCGCTGATGGTGCGAGAGAGATAGTTGACCACCAGCTCACCTCGGCTGCGAGCTTGAGTTTGCTCACGGGCAGGATTGCGAATATTGGTCAATGCAGCAATATCGCCATTACGGTGGACTCCCATCCAACTTCCACCGGCCTGTAAATCCTTGCCGGCCAGTATTGTTTCTGGCGCATCCCACCAATGGCTTGGCTGGGTAGGGCGCTGATAAAACTCATCGCGATTAGCAGCAATAATCAGCGGATAGTCTTTGTGCTGTTCAACGGCAACAAAAATAATACACATAGCTTTGGTGGCGCACTCCGTAGCAGTTACAATTACCGATAACAGAATAACCGATTGGTGGCGGAATATGCAGTCATTCAAAGCGCCATTACCAGAAACAGTCCCACAATACCCGGTTGGCATGTGGGGTAAATGTTGCCGGTGGTGGCTGGATAAGCTGGGCTGGACAGTGCAAGGCAGCCTGGCTAATCACCCTAAAATGGTGCTGGCCGTTGGTCCGCATACATCTAACTGGGATTTCATTATTGGTGTGATGTGTAAACTTGCGCTCGGTCTGGATGTGGCGTTTTTAGGCAAACATACCTTGTTTGAAGGACCCTTAGGCGGCCTGATGCGCCGCTTAGGTGGTATCGCCGTGGACAGAAGTAAAGCCCATGGCGTAGTGGGGGAAGTGGCCGGGCGAATTAGCCGTTCAGAACAGTTACTGCTGGCGCTGGCACCGGAAGGAACGCGAAAAGCCGTGTATCCGTGGAAAAGCGGCTTTCTTTACATTGCACAAACCGCTAGAATTCCCATTCAGTGTGTCGGCCTTGATTATCAACAGAAAACGCTGGTTTTCGGGCCCGTCCTTACAGTATCCAAAGATGTAACGGTGTCGATGGAGTCGGTATACAGTTTTTACCGCACCGTCACCGCTAAATACCCGCAGCAAACAATTACGGAGCCCAACGCGTGACCAAACCGGGAGTGACCACTCGTCAAGTACATGCCGACAGACAGCTAAATCATCCGGCCGATGGTGCCGTACATACCAGTACCACCAACGCTGTCTTATTCGAATTTGAAAAAACGCAAGATCTGGTAGATGTCTTCCAGGGCAAAAAAATGGGCCACGTTTACGGACGCTCCTCATCAGGCTCAATGGCTGCGCTGCAAACTATTATTGCTGATATGGAAGACGGCATTGCAACAGCCTGTTTTGCCACCGGCATGGCTGCAATCACCAGTACCATGCTGTCGCTGTTTAAAGCCGGCGATCACTTAATTGTGAGTCAGTATCTGTTTGGCAATACCCGCAGTTTCTTAGACACGCTGATGGATTTAGGCGTTGAACTCACCTTTGTTGATGTAACCTCTATTCAGGATGTGATTGCGGCGAAACAAGACAATACCCGCGCGGTATTTACCGAGACCATCGCTAATCCGGTTACTCAGGTAGCCGATTTACGGGCCATTGGGAAATGGTGTGAAGAACACAAGCTGCTGTTTATGGTAGATAACACCATGACACCGCCACCCGCGTTCGATGCTAAAGCCATGAAAGTCTCGCTGGTGCTCAACTCACTCACAAAATACCACGGTGGCCATGGCCACGTGCTAGGCGGTGCGGTAACGGATATGGGCAACTACGACTGGACTTCATTCAGTAATATCAAATCGGCCTATCAGGTTGCCGATGAGTGTATGTGGGGGATAACCCAAATTCGCAAAAAAGGGCTGCGTGATCTGGGCGCTACGCTGGCAGCGCAATCGGCGCACCTTATCTCGGTAGGCATTGAAACCCTGTCGCTGCGTATGGCGCGTAGCACCGAAAACGCCATGAAACTGGCCACCTATCTGGAAAGTCAGGATAAGATTGAGCGAGTGTATTACCCTGGCCTTTCTAATCATCCGCAACACTATGTAGCTCGTGAACAATTGGGTAGTTATGGTGCGATCCTGAGCTTTGATTTGGTGCCTGGTATCGATCCTTGCGAATTCCTGGATGAGCTTAAGTTAGTGCTATCAGCCACTCACCTTGGTGATACGCGCACTCTGGCACTGCCAGTGGCCTCTACCATATTCTTTGAGAATGGGCAGCGGGAGCGAGCGCGCATGGGCATTACCGAAACAATGATTAGAATGTCGGTGGGAATAGAAGATACCGACGACCTGGTGGCCGACTTTGACCAGGCGCTGGCAAAGTTTTAAGCACAAACATCAGGCCTAACGAATTAGAAAAGCCTGCCGCATGTAGGCTTTTTTTTGTCTCTGCAATTAATCGTCTGCGTCTTTAATACCTTGTAATAATTCGTTTTTATTTGGAGTAATATTAGCGGGGCTAGTTAGCTGAGGAAGACAGCAAAAATATTTGCAACAATTTGTGAAAAAGTTTGAACTTTAGATCAATGCGAGGGACTAATTCTATGCAACTAGCAATTACGGGTTTTAATGTGTGAACCCCCGATTGTTTAAGTGTGTTCCAAGTTGAGTGTGCATATTAGCCCCGCAGTTTGCGGGGCTTTTTTTATGTGTGAAGAAAATTACATGGCTAACGCTTTTTCAACGTCACCGCGTAGTTCTTTATCAGAAGGTTTTACTGAACTCTTATAGTGCTTAACGATTTTACCGTTCTTATCTACCAGATACTTATTGAAGTTCCAGCTTGGCTCCTCACCGGTGGCTTTGGCCAGGATGCGATAAAGCGGGTCGGCATCATCGCCCTTAACATGGGTGGGCTCAAACATCGGGAATTCCACACCGTAGGTTAACTCGCACAATTCAGCGGTTTTACCTTCGTCATCGGCTTCCTGGTTAAAATCATGGGATGGAAAGCCCAGTACCACAAAATCGTCGTCCTTGAGCTCATCATACATGGCTTCAAGCCCTTCAAACTGTGGAGTAAAGCCACAGTAACTGGCAGTGTTAACAATCAACAGGGTTTTGCCCTGGTATTCGCTGCACAAATTTACGGTTTCCTGAGAATTGAGTTTACGTTTCATGAACTTTAATACGTCAGGGCAGCTGTTTGCCTGCGCGAATAAAGGCAGCGTACTGAATAACAATGCGCCAACTAGTTTTTTCATTGCTTTATTCCTGTTGTTAGGGGTTAACACAAATACTGTCCGGGCGGGTAGGTTGGATCAATTTATCCGTAGTGCGCTTAACAAGACCAGCGTGTGAAAAACAAGGACAAATGTCTACTTCCCGCATAGATAGCTGGCTATAATGGGCACGAATTTATAACGAAGTAAATAATAATATGCGACATACTCTAATTAAAAGCAGTGTTTTACTGGGCTTGAGTGTTGTAGTTGCAGCCTGCAACAGTACCGCGCCGGAAGCCGTTACGACAGAACCCACCACCAATGTTAGTCAGTTTGCCAGGGTGATTAAACCCGAGGCTCCACAGGCAACGCTGGTAAATGACAGTATTACCCTCGAGCAGATTATGGCCGACCCAAAGTGGCTTGGTCGCCAGCCGCAGAGTCCGGGGTTTGGCCTGGATGGCAGCGTGGTTTATTCCCGCAAGCAGGAAGATACCCAGCTCTATGATGTGTTTCGAATTAACGAGCAGGGCGAGTCGGTAAAAGTTGCGCCTGAGGTGCTACACAAATACAAGTCTGATGAAAAGGCCACCAGCCGTGACGGTCAATACACCGCCTGGAAATACGAAGACAGCGTGTTTGTGCAAATGCCTGATGGTGAGATTGTCCGGGTAACCTATGGTCAGCCGCTGAGCAATATCGGCTTTTTAACCGATAACCGGTTATTTGCGCGGTTATACAATACCTACATCGCTATTGATCTAACCAGCGGTCAGCAGGAAAAACTGCTGAGCTGGGAGTTTGCTGATATGCCTAGCGCCAACAAACCGCCCAAAGACTTTGTTGCTGCTGAACAGCAATCGCTGATCCAGTACATTCAGGTACAGCGCAAAAATCGCAGCGATAAGTTCGCTCAGGAGCAGATGATGCGCGCGCATAGCCCGGCAGTTGCACCGGCGCCGGTGTATTTTGATGACAGTGAGCGTCTGGTCGCCGCGGAGTTATCGCCCAGTGGTAAACATGCGATCATTGTGACCACCAAAAAAGGCAGTAGCCGTGATGACTCGGACATTATGCCGCATTATATTCAGGAAGATGGTCGCATTGCCGCAATCAGTGTGCGTCAGCGGGTTGCTGATGCCAAGCCGGTAAAGCAAACCACCTGGCTGGTTGATGTGGCCACAGGAGCCAAACACGAACTCTCGTATGTGGGTTTACCCGGCTATAACGAAGATGTACTGGCCGATGTAAAGCGCGAGAATGCTGCCGCCCGCGGCGAGGAGTACACGGATAACCGGTTACCCCGCGCAATCGGCCTGCTTAACAGCTGGTCGCGTAGCGGCCCGTCGATCCGCTGGCATCAGGATGGCTCTCAGGTAGCGTTGATCCTGGAAGCCTGGGACAACAAAGACAGCTGGATTGTTACCGTTGATCTGGCGGCCAGGAAGCTGGTAACCCAGCTGCGCCAACACGATGATGCGTGGATCAATTACCACCATAACCAGTTTGGCTGGCTGAATCATTCCCATACGCTGTTCTATCAGTCAGAGAAGTCCGGTTACAGCCATCTGTATCTGCAACAACCAGGGGAGGCCCCTAAGGCACTTACCAGTGGTCAGTATGTGGTAGATAGCTTAACTGTGACCGAAGACGACCAGTATGTGTATTTTAAAGCCAATAAAAAACACCCTGGTATTTACGAAATTTACCGGGTCAATACTCAAACCGGCGAGCATCAGGCATTGACTGACCTTAACGGTCTGACCGATTATGTGCTGAGCCCGGATGAACAAACCCTGCTGCTTACCCATTCTACGGTCACCCGTCCGCCGGAGTTATATTCAGTGGCGGTAAACGATGAGCAGGCCCCGCAGCGACTGACTCACACCATCAGCGAAGCTTTTCTTGCCAAGCCCTGGGTGGCACCGCAGGTGGTGGCGATTGATTCCAGCCATACGGAACAGCCGATTTATGCACGGGTGTATTTACCGGAAGGTTATACCGAAGGTGAACCACGCCGTGCTGTAGTGTTTAACCACGGGGCAGGCTATCTGCAGAACTCCCACTTGGGTTGGTCTGGTTATTTCCGCGAATTTATGTTCCACAGCTTCTTGGTTAAACAAGGCTACGTAGTACTGGATATGGACTACCGCGCCTCCCGTGGCTACGGTCGCGACTGGCGGACTGCTATCTATCGTCAAATGGGCACGCCGGAGCTGGAAGACCTGCGTGATGGCGTAAACTGGCTGGTAGAGAATGCCAACGTGGATCGCAATCGTATTGGCACCTATGGCGGCTCTTATGGTGGCTTCCTTACCTTTATGGCGATGTTTAATGCCCCGGATCTGTTCCAGGCCGGTGCGGCGCTACGCCCGGTGTCTGACTGGGCGCATTATAACCACGGCTACACCTCTAATATCCTCAATACGCCGGATGTTGATCCCATTGCTTATCGCAAAAGCTCGCCAATTTACTTTGCCGAAGGGTTGCAAAAGCCGCTGCTGATCAATGCGCCTATGGTGGATAACAACGTATTCTTTGTGGATGTGGTGCGCTTGGTGCAACGCCTGATTGAACTGGAGAAAACCGACTTTGAAACGGCTATCTACCCGGTAGAGCCACACGGTTTTGTACAGCCCAGTTCGTGGCTGGATGAATACCGTCGTATTTACGGGCTATTCGAAGAAAACCTCTAGCTATTAAGTTATGCCTTGCGGCGGCTGGCTATAAAGCCTGCTGCAAGGCTGCTTCCCCACATTAATACAAACAGCAATACGCCACACACAGCGCCGTATAAATGGGCATCAACAGCTACGCTGGCATCAATTAAGCTGGCCACATCCTCGCTACTTCCCTGCAACTGTTCAAACACCAGCTTGGCGGCAACACCGGCCAGTAATAACCAGCCGGAACGGACTTTATTTAAAATATCCATAAAGGCTCCCCACACAAAAATACCGTGTAAGGCACCAGAAAGACCCACATACCAGATTAAATGCGGCGACAGAAAGTAAATGCCCAGGCTGGTACCCAACCCACACCAGATAAACAGCTTTAAAAAGGTGACCGGGCGGTAATGCTCACCATGCAGTGCCCACAGTAAGGCCAGGCCAACCAGGTTTAATAACAGATGGTAGCCGTTGGTGTGGGCGAGGTTGCCACTGATCAGGCGCCAGGTTTCCATGCTTTGCAACGCATAACGGTCGTAGGCCAGCACATCGGTCATCGACTGACCGGCAAAAAAGAAGGCAATGCAAATAATGGCCAGAATTAACGGGCCGAGACTAAACTGTGGTTTTACTGGTAGCGCAACTATCATTGGAATTTATTGTTGATCAAAAGGCTGGGGCGCTATCATAACGAAAATGCCTTACGAAGCCCAATAAAGAGTCGGAGACCATAATGAGCAATATTCTTATCGAAACCCAGGGTGCCATTACCACCATCACCTTAAACCGTCCGGAAAAGAAAAATGCCCTGACCCGGGAAATGTATCAGACCATGGCCGATGCCCTGGTTGAGGTTAACCAAACCGAGAGCTGTAAAGTGGTGGTTATTCGCGCTGAAGGTGACGTGTTCTGTGCCGGCAACGAAATCGCCGGATTTGCCAATCACGGCGCTGAGCCTCATCTGGCAGAAACTGTCAGCTTTATGAATGCGCTGCTCAACTGTAAAAAAACGGTAGTCGCCGAAGTTTCCGGCAAGGCGGTTGGCATTGGTACCACCATGCTGTTACATTGTGATTTCGTGTATACCCACGGCGAAGCCCAGTTCGTAATGCCTTTTATTAATCTGGGTTTGGTACCTGAATATGCATCGAGTTATATCCTGCCGCGAATGGCAGGCCGGCGTCGTGCCAGCGAGTGGTTATTACTGGGTGAACCCTTTGGTGCTCAGGAAGCCTATCAGTTTGGCATGGTGACCAAAATTGTCGAACCCGAAGCCTTGCGGGACACTGTTAACAAAGTTGCCGGTAAGCTGGCCGCCAAACCTGCTTACGCTTTGCTGCAGTCAAAAGCACTAATTAATAACGAGGCAGAAGCCATTCACCAGCATATGGATGTTGAGCTGGATGTATTTATTGAAGCCATGGGCACAGAAGCTGCGCAGGAAGCTTTTGATGCATTCCTGCACAAGCGACCAATTAACCTGGAAAAATTTAAATAAGAGGAAGATTCACCTTGAGTCGTAGTCGCACGCGCATTCTTTTTCTGGCAGGGTGCTTAACCCTGTCTTCCAGTTTTCATGCTCTGGCTCAGCAGACCCCGGCACCCCGTGAAGCGGGCGAACCGGAGGCCGCTACCGGTTATATCGAGAAAAAAGCCCATATCAGTCAGGACTACATGGTGGTTGCTGCCAATCCTTATGCCTCCTGGGCGGGTAAGAACATTATCGAACAGGGCGGTAGTGCCATCGATGCGGCAGTAGCCGTGCAGGCCATGTTAACCCTGGTAGAGCCACAATCGTCTGGTATTGGCGGTGGCGCTTTTATGTTGTACTGGGATAACAAAGCCAAAAAGCTGCACACTTTCGACGGCCGCGAAATGGCCCCGGCAGGAGTAAATGCCTACTGGTTTATGGAACACGGTAAGCCCATGAAATGGCTGGATGCGGTGGTTGGCGGTAAGTCAGTTGGCGTACCGGGCGCACTCAAGGCGTTAGAAACGGCTCACGGCCAGTTTGGTAAACTCGGCTGGCCGGTATTGTTCCGCGACGCCATTAATACCTCAGAAGAGGGATTTAAGGTATCCAAGCGGCTGGAAAAACTGGTCACCATGGCCGAACAGTACCACAAGGGCATGAAAACCTTTCCCAGCACGGCAACCTACTTTTACCCGGCAGGCAAGCCACTTGAGGCTGGTACTACGAAAAAGAATCAGGCGTTAGGCAAAACCCTGCGCAATATTGCAGAGCAGGGCGCAGATTATATGTACACCGGCGAGCTGGCAGCAAAAATTGCTAAAGCTGTGCAAGGCGTAGAAATTAACCCTGGTGCGTTAACCACTGAGGATATGGCCAATTACAAGGCGATAGAGCGCAACGGCGTGTGCGGTGAGTACCGTAGTAAGCAAATCTGCGGCATGGCGCCACCCAGTTCAGGCGGGATTAACGTTTTTCAGGTACTTAAACTGCTGGAAGGCTTCGATTTGTCTGAATACCCCATCGACAGTGTAGAATTCGCCAACCTGTATACGCAGGCGAGCGCCTTAGCCTATGCCGATCGTGAAAAATACATTGCCGACAGTGACTTTACCAATCTGCCTTACGGGGCGTTGATTAACGAAGGTTACCTGCATCGCCGCGCCGAGAGCATTAAGGTTGATAAGCCCTGGCGCTTTGCCCGCCCCGGTGAACCGTTTTCTACCCAGGTCAGCCAGGGTAGCTCACTGGAACAGCCGAATACCAGTCACTTTGTTATCGTGGATAAAGAGGGTAACGCGGTATCCATGACTACCAGTATCGAGTTTATGTTTGGTTCGGGCATTATGGTTGACGGCTTTTTGCTGAATAACCAGTTAACCGACTTCTCATTCTCGCCATCGATGAACCGCTTCCCGGTACCTAACCGGGTAGAGCCACACAAACGTCCGCGCAGCGCCATGAGTCCTACCATGGTGTTTAACGATCAGGGCGAGCTTGAAATTCTGGTGGGTTCACCGGGCGGTAGCCGTATTGTGAGCTATGTGGCACAAACCCTGATTGGCGTGATTGACTACAACCTGGATATTCAGCAGGCCATTAACCTGCCTAAGATCACCAATCGTAACGATTACACTGCGCTGGAAAAAGGCACGCCAATAGAAGCCCTGCAGGGCCCATTGGAAGCGCTTGGCCATAAAGTCAAAGTAGTCGACCTGAACAGTGGTCTGCACGGTATACAGGTAACCTCAAAAGGCTATGTGGGCGGCGCCGACCCGCGACGTGAAGGCGTTGCAGTAGGCAAATAGCACAGCGCTTTTAAGGTACGTCAGATGTAACAAAGACCGGTAAGCATCACTTACCGGCCTTTTTATTTTTAGGCGTTAACAACCAACTCTAGAAATAAGTTAATTATTTGAGGTAATACTTACCACCTGCTGTTTGCGGCTACCAAAGAATGATGATTACGGTTCGTTGCCGGAGTCGCCGGTAGTATAGTAGAGTCTATCGTACCAAACGTCCCTGTGATTCATCCCAGCCACGCCATCCATGGCGTGTCGTTCCTTATACTGCGAAATGCCACTGGCATTTCGGTTATTCGTCACCCATGTGCCGCACCGACTGAATCCTCATCCATGATGATTCTTCTAGTTTGTTATGTATGCCAGTGACAATGACAACACTGAAGAAGGGCACACATTCTGTTCTTTCTCCGACTTATATTAAGGCTCCAATACAATAGTGACGAGCTGAAGTATATATGAGCAGTTTTTTTCTATACGCTAACGGCGTTCAGTGCTTGTTCAACATCGGCAATGATGTCGTCGATGTTTTCAATGCCCACTGAAATTCGCACCAGATCGGCGCTTACCCCGGCACTGGCTAATTCTTCTTCGTTTAACTGACGGTGCGTTGTCGTGGCTGGGTGACAGGCCAGTGACTTGGCGTCGCCAATGTTTACCAGGCGCAAAATCATCTGCAGCGCATCAATAAACTGTGCGCCGGCTTCACGGCCGCCCTCAATACCAAAACTTAAAATGCCTGATGCCTTACCGCCGGTGATTTTCTCGCAGGTGGCACGATAGGGGCTATCGGCCAGACCGGCATAGTTTACCCAACTGACTTTTTCGTGGTTACTCAGGTAGGCGGCCAGCTTTTCGGCGTTCTCACAGTGGCGTTCCATACGCAGGCACAGGGTTTCCAGACCCTGCAGGATCTGAAAGGCATTCATAGGGCTGATAGCTGCGCCGGTGTTACGCAGTGGTACTACCCGGCAACGGCCAATGTAGGCAGCAGGCCCAAGGGCCTCGGTATACACCACACCATGATAGGACGGATCAGGCTCATTCAGCACGGCAAAACGCTCTTTATTGGCAGCCCAGTCAAACTTACCGCTGTCCACAATGATGCCGCCCACGCTGGTACCGTGGCCGCCTATGTACTTGGTGAGACTGTGCACTACAATATCTGCGCCAAGTTCAAAGGGGCGACACAAAACAGGGGAAGCAACGGTGTTATCAACGATCACCGGCACACCATGTTTATGAGCAATTTCGGCCAGTTTCTGAATATCTACCACATTACCGGCGGGGTTACCGATAGACTCACAAAAAACGGCTTTGGTGTTTTCATCAATGGCTTTGTCGAAGCCATCGTAATCGTCGTGAGAGACCATTTTTACCTGCACGCCCTGGCGCGGCAACGTATGGGCAAACAGGTTATAGGTACCACCGTAAAGCTGACTGGTACTCACAATATTGCTACCAACTTCACAGATGGCTTGCAGTGCGTAGGTGATGGCTGCCATACCCGAGGCCAGTGCCAGCGCACCAATACCACCTTCCATTGCCGCCACGCGTTCTTCCAGTACCGCCGTTGTGGGGTTCATGATGCGGGTATAAATGTTGCCCGCCACCTTAAGATCAAATAAGTCAGCGCCATGCTGTGTATCGTCAAAGGTGTAGGAAGTGGTTTGATAAATCGGTACAGCCGCTGCTTTGGTAGTGGCTTCAGACTCATAGCCGTGGTGCAGTGCAATGGATTCTAATTTCATAGTGATAAATATCCTGAGGTGTCCTTTTTAAAACTCGGCCAATATCATGGTTTATGTCACCCATACCTGCAACAAGTATTTTACATTTATCGGTCGATTAACCGCTTACTCTGCTGAATTCATTGATCTAAATCAGGCGGTGTTCAAACCAGTACTTTGGGAGGATTGTTGCTGAAATCCATTGTACCTATGCTTGATACCAGACACGCTTTTTCGTTCACAGAACGAGACTAAAATGAGGAAATACCCATGAAAAAATCAGTCGTTTTGATGGCAATTGGTGCTGCGCTGATGGCAAACGGTTTGGCAGCAAAAGAAACTGAGTCACAGGACGTTAAAATGATCAATCTCGCTCACCAGAGTGGTTGCGTTACCTGCCACTCAATCGCCAGTGGTGGCAGTGGCCCGGCAGGCTTAAAGCCCATTGGCCCTGCGTGGCAGGACGTGGCGAAAAAATACAGTGACGTAGAGAATGCTCAGGAAGCGCTGGTAACTACCGTATTAAATGGTTCAAGCCCCTATGCCAGTCACTGGAAAGGAGAGGTAAGTGGTTTTGCGATGCCACCAAATTCAGTGGTGATCAACAAAGAACAGGCTAATGAGCTGGTGGGCTGGATCCTGCACTTAGCCGATTAATCATTATCGATAGACTATTACGGTCCCGGCCAGCCCGGGATCGCAGTTATAAAAAGGGATCAGCCTGAATTTTATCGACCTTCCACTGACCGCTCACTTTCTTAAGCTCCAGCGTACGTAAATCTTCTACTTTATCGCCGTTATACTGACCAGAAAAAAACAGCGTAACATTCGCGTTGTCGGCATATTCGGTTCTGCCGATAGACTGACTGGTTTGTGGCGTAACTTCCACCGTATCGTATTTAAGGTTAAATACATGGCGCTGAATGTTGTTTTGGGTGTGATAACGTTTCAGGATCCGGGCCATACGTTCGGTACTTAAATTAATCGCACGGTCAAGGTTTTCATCCAGGTACACGCCTCGAATAAACATTACCGCGGTATATTCCGGGGTGTTTTCATCGAGCATGCCGTAACGGCCAATGCGCTCTTCTCTTTCGCAGGCGCTGAGCAGGAAGATAGCAATAAAAGAGAAAATAAATAAACGAAAGCGTAACGGCATAACTATAACCACCGGTATTAATCAGTGCGTTACTGTAACTTTAGTCTATTTATTTGGCAAACAGATATAAAAACGGGGCCAAGCGGCCCCGTTTCTGATTGATTACTCAATAATCGATTACTGTACTTCTTCCTGATCGCCAAAGGCGCCAGCGAATAGTGGGCTGGACAGATAACGCTCGGTACCACTGGCAAGCAGCACTACCACTATCTTGTCTTTGTTTTCAGGGCGCTCAGCAAAACGCTTAGCGGCAACCACGGCTGCACCAGAAGAGATACCCGCCAGGATACCTTCTTCTTTCATCAGGCGGTGGGCCATTTCCATACACTCATCGTTGCTGACCTGTTCTACTTCATCTACCAGATCAAGGTCGAGGTTACCCGGGATAAAGCCGGCACCGATACCTTGAATTTTGTGTGGTCCTGGCGTCAGTTCTTCACCAGCTTTCGCCTGCGTGATAACCGGTGAGTCAGTCGGCTCTACCGCTACAGAGGTAATTGCTTTACCCTGAGTGTTCTTGATGTAACGGCTAACACCGGTAATAGTACCGCCGGTACCTACGCCTGCTACAAACGCGTCAACTTTACCGTCGGTGGCTTCCCAGATCTCCGGGCCGGTGGTTTTTTCGTGAATTTCCGGGTTGGCCGGGTTTTCAAACTGTTGCAGTAATACGTACTTATCCGGGTTGGAATCAACAATTTCCTGCGCGGCGGCAACGGCACCTTTCATGCCTTTAGGCGCTTCGGTAAGTACCAGGTTAGCACCCAGGGCTTTAAGCAGCTTACGGCGTTCAAGGCTCATGCTTGAAGGCATGGTCAGGGTGATTTTATAACCACGGGCCGCGGCGACGAATGCCAGCGCAATACCGGTGTTACCACTGGTTGGCTCAACAATTTCTTTGCCTTCGGTGAGAACACCGCGTTTTTCGGCATCCCAAATCATGTTAGCGCCAATACGGCACTTAACCGAGAAACTTGGGTTACGGGATTCAATTTTTGCGTATACGTTACCGCCAGTCACGCGCTTTAGCTTCACGAGTGGCGTATTACCAATGGCCAGTGAATTATCTTCAAATACTTGCATGGTTATTCCTTTTGTTTGTCTTGGCTCCAGCGCGCTTTTGTTCAGGCTGACAAATCTCACAGAGATTATTGGTGGAGCTTATTTGGTTACCCTTATATCATTGTTATTAAGTCATAAAATGCAAAGTGATTTTTGCTATATGATATGGTTATTTTAATGGTTAAACGAAATAAGGATCCTAATGGCATTTCAAGGCACCGACAGTTATATCGCCAGCAATGACCTGCAACTGGCAGTAAATGCGGCGATTACCCTCGAACGACCCCTGTTAATCAAAGGCGAGCCGGGAACGGGCAAAACCTTGCTGGCCGAGGAACTGGCGGCAAGCTTAGGCACAGATTTAATTCAGTGGCATATAAAATCTACCACCAAAGCACAGCAGGGCCTGTACGAATATGATGCGGTGTCGCGTCTGCGTGACTCGCAGCTAGGCGATGATCGGGTGCACGACATCGGTAATTACATTGTAAAAGGTAAATTGTGGGAAGCCTTTGAGGCCGAAAAACGTCCGGTGTTGCTGATTGACGAAATAGACAAAGCCGATATTGAGTTTCCCAACGACTTGCTGCTTGAGCTGGATAAGATGGAATTCTACGTATACGAAACCCAGCAGCGCATTAAAGCGGCTATCCGGCCCATTGTGGTGATTACCTCCAATAATGAAAAAGAATTGCCTGACGCGTTCCTGCGGCGTTGTTTCTTCCATTACATTAAGTTTCCAACGCCAGATGAAATGCGCCAGATTGTGGAAGTGCATTTTCCTAAGATTAAATCACGCCTGTTAGAGGAAGCGTTAACGTCGTTCTTTAAACTACGGGATATTCCGGGCCTTAAGAAAAAGCCTTCTACCTCTGAGCTGATTGACTGGCTGAAATTGCTGGTGGCCGAAGATATTCCGCCAGAGGCGCTGCAGGACAAAGAGGGTAAAACCAGTATTCCGCCGTTGTATGGCGCTTTGCTTAAAAACGAGCAGGATATTCACCTGTTCGAAAAACTGGTTTTTATGGCACGTCGCTAATGCTGGTTGATTTTTTCTTTACGCTCAGACGCTACGGAGTAAAAACCAGCCTGCGCGAGCTGTTGGATTTAATCCGGGCACTGGAGCAACAGGTTATCTTTGCCGATGTGGCGGCCTTTTATCATCTGGCGCGTATTACGCTGGTTAAAGATGAGTCCCAGTTCGACAAATACGACCGCGCATTTGCCAGTTACTTTGAAGGGGTGGAAGCCATCGACTTGTTTGGTGATACCATCGACGAGGAGTGGCTGCGCAAGGAATTTGAAAAACGCTTATCGGCCGAAGAGCGGGAAAAGTTACGCCAGGAAGGCGGCCTTGATGAGCTGATGAAAAAGCTTCGTGAGCGACTCGATGAGCAGAAAAAGCGCCACGCGGGCGGTAATAAATGGGTTGGTACCGGTGGTACGAGCCCGTTTGGAGCCTATGGAGATAACCCCGAAGGCTATGTATCGGGCAAGACGGTAATCGCCGCTTTTCAGCTGTAAAGGTCTGGGATAAAAGGGAATTTAAGAATCTCGATGGCAATGCAGAGCTGGGTACGCGTAACCTTAAAATGGCACTTCGCAAGTTACGCCAGTTCGCCCGCGGCGCAGCCAGTGAGGAATTAGACATATCCTCCACCATTTCCAACACGGCAAAGCAGGGAGGCCTGCTAGATATCCATATGCGCCCGGAACGGCACAACGCCGTTAAGGTGTTAATGTTCTTTGATATAGGCGGTTCCATGGACAGTTATATCAAAGGCGTTGAGGAGCTGTTCTCGGCCGTTCACGCCGAGTTTAAATACCTCGATTACTACTATTTTCATAACTGTGTGTATGAATCGGTGTGGAAAGATAACGCACGGCGCGATAATGAGCGCATGGATGTGTGGAATGTCATTCACAAATACGGCCCGGACTGTAAGGTGATATTTGTTGGTGATGCCACCATGGGGCCTTACGAAATTGCTTACCCCGGCGGCAGCGTTGAACACTGGAATGAGGAGCCGGGGGCGACCTGGTTAAACCGGATTACCAGTCATTTTAGTCACTGCATCTGGCTCAACCCGCAGCCGCAGCAATACTGGGAGTATTATCAGTCGGTGGCGCTGATCAAAGAATTAATGGCAGACAAGATGTTTCCGTTAACCTTGCAGGGTTTATCTGACGGCATTTCGGCATTACAAAAAAAGTAACAATTTGAATGTTGCTCATCGAGGCAACAAGGGTATAAATAGAATAACAATAACAGGGAAATCGTGACATGACAGTCGAAGCATCAGAACAATTACCTGACAACAGCAAACAGCAAAGCGAAGCGCCGGAGGCGTTAAGCGCTAAGGAAACCCGCGAAATTGTTACGCCGTATGCCTTTGGTGTGGCCGATGAACTGCTCGGCCAGCCGCTGGCATCGCCCATGCGACGTTTGATTGCCCAGTGCATTGATGCCGGACTTGTGGTGTTGTTAAGTACGGCCCACGCGCTGGTGCTGGCGTTCTTTGTGGCGATTACGTTTTTCCGGGCCGGTAAACACCTTGCAGAAGGCGAGAATAAACGTGGCTTTGCTCGCAAGATGCTGCGCCTGAGCGCGGCTTGCTTATTGTTTTTTGTGACCTATGTGATTGTTGAGTCTTATAACTCAGCACCGCCCATCAAGGAGATCCCGCGCGATTCGGCGTTGGTGTCTTCCGGCCTTAGAATCGCACAAAAATATGCCTGGCAAAGCTGTGAGGGCGAGTTTAGCTGTTACAGCGAAGTCGCCGCAGGCTTTGGTGAGGCTTACGGCACCACCGGCGATAGCGAGCAAGAGGCTATCGCCGTGTTTGATGGGTTTATCGCCGATAAGGATCTGACCGAAGCGCAACAAAACGAATTACGCGAGCTGTTTGTGGCCGAGTTTACTCAGAGCAAGGCTTCCAATGCAGACAGTGAAGCGGTGAACGACGAAGTGCAGGCGGCCATCAGGGCAGGGCTGAGCGCAGGTTCAATGGGAGTAATAGACCCCGACCAGGCAGAAACTTCGCCAACGCCAGAGAAAGTGGCTGAGCCAGTAGACGAACCGGTGTTAAAACTTGGCCTGGGAAAAGATAACGACACAGAGAAAACCAACAGCCTGATCAGTTGGGTAGATGGCATAATTAAAGATCTTGGTCTTGGTTTTGGCTGGGCAGCGCTGTATTACAGTGTGCTCACTGCGTGGTGGCGCGGCCACACCATAGGTAAACGTATTATGCGCATCAAAGTTGTAAAGCTTGATGGCAGCCCGCTGAATTTATTTGAAAGTTTTGGCCGCTATGGTGGTTATACCGCTGGCATAGCCACCGGTTTACTGGGCTTTTTACAGATATTCTGGGATCCTAATCGCCAGACCATTCAGGATAAAATTGCTGAAACCCTGGTGTTGTATCGTCCGCCGGGTGCTGTACCAATCCCACAGTTAATCAGCGAACATCATGCGCCGGAGCCAACCAGCCCGGAGCAAGCATGACCCTGCGACTGGCACTGTTAGCCGCGGGCTGTGCCCGCCGTTATGGCGACAACAAGTTGCTCGCAGTGCACCCGGCCAGTCAGCAACCATTGCTTCACCATGTCATCAGTGAATATCAAAAAGCAGGCATCACAGACATCACAGTGCTTACCGGCTATTGGCACAACGCTATCAGTGAAAATCTGCCCAGCGGCGTTACCCACCAGTATGTAGACGACTGGCAGGAAGGAATGGCTGCGAGTGTGCGAGCGGCAGCAGCGATTGATTTAACAGGTTACGATGGACTAATGATTGGGCTTGGCGATCAGGCCGGTATCAGTGCCACATTAATTAGCTCACTGATAACAGACTATGCCAGCAACCCGGTGATCACCGCTACAAACTGTCAGGGGATCATTGGCCCGCCAGTTATATTTCCACCTCAATCACTGACGGTGCTAAACCAGCTACAAGGCGATAGCGGTGCAGGTAAGTATCTCAGAAAGCTGGCGTTAGTGTCTCCAGACTGCATTCAGAGCCAACGAGTAAACTCGCTGACTGACATCGATTATCCGGCTGATTGGCATAAGCTCGATTGATTTATCTGAACCCAGCCTTATATCTGGGTAATGAATCAAGCCAAATCAAACTATGCATTAAGCTCCGCCATCCTGCCGGTGGTGATAGCCGTTGCGCTGCTCTGGGTAATCCAGTCGGCAGGCGTGCTGTTTGATCTGCCGTTAAATGTACTGGGCGTGATCCCCCATGACTGGAGCCGGTTGTACGGGGTAGTCACCTCAGCGCTGGTACATGGCTCTTATGAGCATCTGTTTAATAACACCCTGCCGCTTATCGTACTGGGGGCTATGTTGCGTTACGGTTACCCCAATTCTCGTTTAAACGTGCTGCTTTTTGCCTGGCTGGGCTCAGGTATCGGAGTGTGGCTATTTGGCCGGGAGTCCGTGCATTTAGGCGCCAGTGGCGTAAGCCATGGTTTGTTTTTCTTTTTATTTACGGTGAGCTTGCTGCGCAAAGACAAGCGTTCGGTAGCGCTGATGATGATCGCCTTTTTTATGTACGGCGGTATGATCATGTCAATTTTCCCGCGCGATCCCGGCATTTCTTACGAAGCCCATTTCTTTGGGGCGTTAGGTGGCGTAGTGGCAGCACTGATTTTCTGGCGCCAGGATCCTAAACTGGCCGAAAAACACTATCAGTGGCAGGATGATGAACCTGAGCGGGACGATCCGTTAATTGGTGATTTATGGCGTCAGGCCCGTTATCCCGAAGGGCCTGCGGAGCCGGCCAGGCCAGACACTGAACCCGATCACAAGGCTCGGTCAGAGCACGAAGCGGTGCATCACCATATCGACCGTCACGGCCATCAGCGCTATCACTAACTAACAGCGGCCACACTCAGACCAAAGTAATCACTGATCCCGGCCAGAATATTGGTGGTAGCCAATGAGGCCAGAATAAATCCCATCACACGGCTGATGATACTGGCACCGGCGCTGCCAATAAGCCGGATAATAATTGATGATGCCAGCATTAGAACCAGGGTAATCAACAATACTATCATCATCATGGCGGCCGTCTGAGCCTGTTCCCATAGCGTGTACACGTTATTTTTAGTGAGTAGTACCGCCGCCAGCATGGCTCCGGGACTGGCAATCGATGGCACGGCAATGGGAAACACGGCAGTTTCACGAATGGTGGCCGCCATTTTAATTTCCTGCTCGGGTTTGCTTTCGCCAAAAATCATGGTTAGCGCAAAAATAAACAGCACAATACCGTCGGCTACCTGAAACGCCGCTAACGGTATATGCATGGCGGTTAAAATGATTTCACCAGCGACAATAAAAAACAGCAGGATGACACTGGAGGCCACAAATGCCATGAGTGCGATAAGGCGGCGCTGCACCGGCGTATGCTGTTTGGTGGCAGCTATAAACACCGGCAGGGTACCGATGGGGTCGATAACTGCAAAAAAGTAAATCAGAACCGGAATCAAGTCGATCACAGGTTACAGCCAGCGCGGTACCAGTTGTTGGTAAGCCAGATAACGGTCTTGGTAGCGGGCATTTAAAAAATCTTCCTCTAAATGAGTTTGCTTGCGCAGCGCTGCCAGTCCAACCAGCAGGCAAACCAAGCTAAACAGGCTAGGTAAAGCCATAAAAAAGCCAACCTGAGCAATGGCAACGCCGATATAGCCAGGATTACGGCTGATGCTATACAAACCCTGCTCAATCAGGGCGTGGTCGTGATGGTTAACAATGCCACTGCGCCATTGCTTACCCAGTGAGAAATTGGCGCCCACGGCAAGTGCAAAACCAACCAGCAAAAAGCCAGCCCCAGACCATTGCAATGGCACTATGAGCAGCCATTCGAAAGGCACCAGATACTCAAATGCCACTGGCTGGAAGGCAACCACAACCGATACCAGCCAGATGGTGGCGCGAAAGACTCTGAATGCGAGGTGGTTCCACCAATGGCAGCTGTAAGTGGGTCCCATGGTAACAACGGGTTGGTGAGAGCGCTTTTTATACAGGATGAGTGCGGTGTAAAACACAGCAACAAACGTAAAAAAGCCTGCCAGAAAATACCGCAGCAGGAAAAGATCTTCCATACACCACTCCCATGTGAATCTGCATATATGATTACGTAATAATGTCCGGCGTGCAATTCAGATTAGCCTGTTGCCCCTCTGTTTCACCTTAAGCCGGGGAGCATTCGAGCCTTTTTTGCACAATGTACAGGCGGTAGCCGAGCATAATAGCGGCGCTGGTCAAGCCGGCAATAATACCTATCCAGAAGCCATCGGCTGCCATGGGTTCGCTGCTGAGCCAGTCTGTGCGACCTAAAATGACGCCAATGGGCAGCCCAATCAGCCAGTAGGCACAAAAGGTAATATAGAACATGGCTGTTGTGTCTTTGTAGCCCCGCAAAGCGTTGGCAGAAATTACCTGTATGGCATCAGAAAACTGGAACAAAGCTGCGTATATTAACAGCTGTGATGAGATAGCAAATACCGCCTCGTTACTGGTATAAAGGCTGATGATCAGTCCTTTGGCCAATAGCGTAAAGGTAGCGGTTAAACAGGCCACGCTCAGACCAATGACAATAGCACTTTTTACTGCCACACGAGCCTGGCGAATTCGGTGCTGACCCAGCCGGTAACTGACACGAATGGAAATAGCCATGCCCATACTAAGCGGAAACATAAACATTAACGCCGAAAAGTTTAGGGCAATTTGATGGGCAGCCACAATGTTGGCGCCAAACGGGGCCAGCAACAGCGCTATCACCGCAAACAACGTCACCTCAAACAATACCGTCATGGCGATCGGCAGACCAAGCCGAAACGTTTGTGAAATGGTGCGCCAGTGCGGTTTATGCCAGTGAACAAATAACTGATAACGGCGCAACCGGGGCGCCAGCGTAATATAAATTAAGGTAGCGATGGCCATTGCTACAAACACCAGCGCCGTGGCGACACCACAACCCGCACCGCCCATGGCTTCGATACCAAAGCCGCCGTAAACAAACAGGAAGTTTCCAGCGATATTTACCGCCAGACCAATAACCGTAATGATCATACTGGGTTTAGTGTGGCCCAGCGCTTCACAGTAATTACGTGACCATTGATACAGCGCAAAGGCCGGAAATGCCAGAAACACGTAGTACACATACTCGGCCGTGATCCCGGCAAGATTGGCTTCCATGGGAAACAAGTTCACAATACTTCTGGCGTAAAACGCGCCAAACAACGGCACAATACTCACAAGTAACAGCAAATAGCCGGCTTGCTGGGTGGCATTAGCCACATCATCGGTGCTTTTAGCGCCGTGTAAGCGGGCGATAAGCGGCGGGATCGCCAGTGCAATACCCTGGATAAAGCTCATGATAGGGATAGAAATACTGAATCCCAGCGCTACTGCGGCCATGTCTACGGCGCTGTAGCGCCCGGCGATAATCGTATCGCTAACGCCCATCAGCATTTGCGTAATTTGCGCAATCAGTAACGGCCAGGCCAGTTTAATAAGGCGGCGGCTTTCCAGCGCCGTACGTGGCGATATTACCATCATTAGCCCAGTTTACCGGCAATAGAAAAAGGCTGGATCTCTACCCAGTCGCCGGTCTTCAGCCCATCAGCTTCGGCCGGGATCAGCATGTAGCAGTTTGCCTTGCTAAAGCTGGTCATCACCCCGGAACTTTGTTTGGCCAGTGGCGTAACGATAAGCGTGCCATCTGCATTCTGGCTGAACATCGCGCGCTGGAAATCCAGCCGTCCGGCGCGACGTTTAATATCGCGGGTAATTTGTGCTTTGAGGGTGAGGCGATGGCCGTTACCCAAACCGGTTTCGCCCTGCAAATGGCGGATCACCGGTACCACTAATTGTTCGGTAGTAACGCAGGCCGAAACCGGATTACCCGGCAGGCCGCAGAATACCGCGTTGCCTAAGCGGCCAAATGCAAAGGGTTTACCCGGTTTGATGGCGACTTTCCAAAAGCCAATCTCGCCGAGTTCATCGAGCACGGGTTTAACAAAATCAGCATCGCCCACTGATACACCGCCGCTAGAGATGATCACATCACAGCTTTGCTGTGCCTCCTGCAAAACCTGCTTCAGGGTTTCCGGTTCATCTGCCACAATCCCAAAATTGTTAATTTGTACCTGCCAGTTTTGCAATAAAGCGGCTACACCGGTGCGGTTTGACTCGTAAATCTGGCCGGTGGCAAGTGGGTTACCGGCTTCGACTAATTCATCGCCGGTGGCAAGCAGGCCAATAGTAAGCTGACGATAAACGTCTACTGAAGCGAGGCCCAGTGAGCTCAATAACATGGTGTCGGTGGCCGTTAAGCGATGCCCGGTATCAAACAACTGGTCACCCCGGGCGATATCGCTGCCGGTCTCACGAATATTGGCCAGTTCGGCGGTATCGGTTTGCAATGTAATGGTGTCGTCTTCCCGGCTAACATTTTCCTGAATGATCACCGCGTCACAGTCGGCCGGAATAGGGGCACCGGTCATAATACGCACACACTGGCCGGGTAATACTGTTGGCGACTGACTGTCACCAGCAAAAACGACACCGACTACCTCGAGCGTATTACCCGCCTTGCCATCGCTGTTTTTAAGCGCATAACCATCCATCGCAGAGTTATTGCAGGGAGGCACGTTAATAGAAGCGACTACCGGAGTGGCCAGTACCCGGCCAACGGCCGCTTTTACATCTGCTTTTTCGCTAACGCTTACCGGTTGCGTCTGACTGAGCATGGTAGCGATTGCATCGGATAATGATAACCAGGGAGAATTTGACATAAGGCACTGACTCAACAAAATTTGCTGCGGAGTATAGCACTATCACGCGCGAGTTTTACATGCATGCTTCCGCGCGCTTTCATTCATTGGCGGAGTGGTTATACCATTTGCTTATGATGGCCAGGATCTCGGCTTCTTTAAAAGGTTTGCTTAAGTGGTCGTTCATGCCCGAAGCAAGCGCTTTTTGTTTGTCTTCAAACATGGCGGCGGCAGTGAGGGCGATAATTGGCACCGCATTGCCCAGCTGGCGGATCTCACGGGTAGCGGTGTAGCCGTCCATCACCGGCATCTGTACATCCATTAATACAATATCAAAGGTTTTCTCGCGTACTTCATCGACGGCTTCCTGACCGTTATTTGCAAGGGTGATATTGATACCCAGGCCAGTGAGCTGTTCTTTTATGACTTCCTGATTAATGAGGTTGTCCTCCACCACCAGAATGTTTGCAGGCCCCGGCAGTTCCACTTCCGGGGTACTACTGGTAAGGTTATGGTAATGATCCCGTTGTTCGGTAGTTGCTACAGTAACCGGCACGGTAAAGGTAAACTCGGAGCCTTTGCCTAACTCGCTGCTCACATTTAACTCACCTCCCATGGCGGTGGTCAGGCGATGGCTGATGGTCATTCCCAGCCCGGAGCCGCCATAAACCCGGCTGGTGGACGAGTCGGCCTGAGTAAAGGCCTCAAATAATACCGCCTGTAATTCCGGACTCATTCCGATCCCTGAGTCCTGAATATGGCAGCAAAGCAGGTTATTACCATTACTGTCTTCCTGTTGCTCGACCATCATGGTAACGCTTCCCTCGTGAGTAAACTTAATGGCATTACTCAACAGGTTGGCCAGTACCTGTTTAATACGCAAAGAATCGCCCACAAAGTACGCCTGGGAGATTTTGCCAAAGCGGCAGGAGAAACTAAGCCCTTTGCTTTCCGCCTGACCACGGAATAAATCATCGAGTTGACCGATAATTTCACGCAGCGAGAAAGTTACCGACTCGAGATTCATCTTATTAGCCTCAATTTTAGAAAAATCGAGAATATCGTTGATGATACTCAGCAGCAGTTCGCCTGCCTGGTGGATTTTGTTAAACCGGTCTTTCGCCTGATCCGGCGTGTGATCTTTAAGGCCAAGCCGGCTAAGGCCCAGAATGGCATTCATGGGTGTTCTGATCTCATGACTCATGTTGGCCAGAAATTCACTCTTGGCGCGGTTTGATTTCTCGGCCTGTTGCATAGCTTCGTTTTGTCTTTGTTCTGAGAGGACCAGGCGCTGGTTAGTAAGCGAGAGCTCTTTGGTACGTTTATCTACTTCAAATTCTATTTCATCGGTGTAGCCGGCCACGATGATCATAAACCAGCCAAGCAGACCTGCAAACAAAGTGGCACTGGCGAGTAACAAATGTACTCCCCAGGGTTGATAGATAAAGATACTTTCGTTGGCGATATACAGTACCCAGCTTCTGGCCCCCAGCGATATTTCGTAGCGATTAAGCAGGGGAAATTCCTCGCTAAGCTGTTGCTCATCAACACTGGCGGAAGATAACCGCTGTTGCTGCGCAGCGGTCAGGTTTTTACTGTACAGGATGCCGGACTCGATACCGGCCATGGGATCCATCAACAAGATCGCTTTGTTATTTGCTGCCTTGCTAAAAGCCAGTGACGCCAAATCCTGCGCGCGAATAACGCCGGTGGCATAACCGTTTTGCAAGCTATTTTGCTGCTCAGATTTAACTGGCAGAAACAGTAATACTCCAGCTTGCTGGCTGTCGTCCTGTACCAGCATGATAGGGGGAGTGGGGTAGATCTGTTCGGTTTCCCAGGCAACCTTTAGGGCTTCTTTGCGGGACGCCTGCGAGTACACATCGTAACCCAGGGCTTTTATGTTGTTTGCAAAAGGCTCAATAAAGCTCACCACAACATGCAAAGGGCGCTGCGCAAAGGGGATAAGCTCGCCGTTAGCATTACGCTCAGTGATGGCAAATTTGTGGCTGGGGTTCTCTGTCGAATAGCTACGTTGAAGCCGGGCCTGAAGCTGGTGAACGTTATCGCCACTTACTCGGATATTCCAGGATAACCCCTGTAAAACCGGGTTTTCATCAAGAATTCTGGCGGTAAAGCGGCGAAATTGCGTAGGCGTTAGATTGGGTTCGGCCTTTACCAGACCAGCAACCGAGTACAGGATGTTAGTCGCATTGCTGACACTGGCTTCCAGATTATTGGCCAGAGTACTCGCATCGTTATTAAACTCGGCGGTTTGCTTGTTGCGCTCTTCGTTGATGGCCAGTGTACATAATACGGCAGCAGACAATGTAAACCCAGCCAGTGATGCAATAGTAAAGCGACTGCGGGGAAAAGGTGTAACCGCAAGGCGGGGAAACAAGGATAAGAGCCAGGGCAGGGTGAAAATAACCCCGATGGCATCGCCCGTCCACCAACTTAACCAGGTAGACAGCAGGTTCTCCTCGCTGATGATGCCTTGTTGCAGCAGTAACAGTACGCTTAAGGTACAGCCTACCAGCGTGCTCAGCACAGCGGTAATAAACAAGAATCGAAAAATCACCGCGGGCTTACGGTAGGTCATGGGTAAGCCAACAAACCGCCGCACCAGTAAATATCCAACATGGGCCTGTAACGTTGCATAAAGCGCCAAGAGGATTGGTATCAGCCAATAATAAATTTCAGTGCCGCTGCTTATTCGAATGTAGACACTGATACTAAAGGCACCGATAAATACACCCGGTAATGCGCGTTGGCCAAAGGCTAAGACTGCGGCCAGGGCGAGGCCAGCGGCAGGCCAGATAATGGTAGCAAAACCTGGTGGCACCGCCATTAACTGACCGATATAACCCAGCAGAAAATAGGCAACAGCGGTAATTAATATAACTTCAACAGTAAGCCAGCGTTGCCGGATTGATTTGGTGGGTGTCTGCATAGGCCTCGTTGGCTAATTGTGGCTGATTAGCAAAGATAACAGGAAAGTGCATGGTTTAGAGTCTAACAGATAAGTGCTGGTTCGCTATGCGCGAGGTGATTTATTTCGAGTAAACCAACAATTTGCGGGATTCAGGACAGGAAAACAGGGCTAACATGGTAAGCGGACCACCGACGTCAGAACGACTAGCACCATAGACAATCAATAGTCATTCGGTTTGATAAATATTGACTAGCCGTTGGAATAAATTAACTAGCTGCCAAGGTTGAAGAAAACACCTACTGACAGTTCAACCCAGAGATAAAGAAACGCGAGCAACACGAGGCTGGCTGCGATAAATCGTGCCGGACGTGATACGTATCGATAAGTAACCAATAAGGCACTGCCGGTGATAAATAGCAGGCTGCCCATTACCACGAAGTCTGATACCGACCAGTTAACCTGTGCGGTAAACAGGCCTGCAATAAAAGGGATGAGCAATAACCCAAGCGTAGCTGCGGCGACATGTTTGAATGATAGCTGAGTTGAGGGGCTTAAAGTAAACGTGCTCATGATGATCTCCCGAATTACCAGTTAGTAATTTATAGCAAAATGTTGCCAATGCCTACAGGTTTAAACTTTCAGGCACGGTGGGGTGTTTAGCTACGTGGATGATACATTGACATTGTGACGAAAAATAGTACTTTAGTTATAGTAAAAGTAACTTGAAGCCAGGAAGGCGGGTTTGTTAACCAAACTAAAGTTGTTGTCTTTATTTTCTTATCCACACCTCTACCGGTTAATGCTCTGGCTTTGGGCAGTTTTTTCGGTTTTTATCATTATTGCTTTTGTGCGCTTTCTCGCTCTGGCAGATGAAAACAATGTGACCTCTATCCACTATGATCAACTGATACAGATACTCACTACGCTGGACGTGATTAGCATGTTAGCGCTGCCGGATTTCTGGCTAATCAGCCTATCAGCTGAAGCTGGTAACACCGCAATGTTTCTGGGCGGTTACAGCGCCGTATCACTGCTCATTTTTAGTGCTGGCCTTTACACCTACCATAAAAACATCGAAGCGCTGAGCCGCCGACAGGTTTTTATGTTGTTAATTTGCGCAGGTTGGGCTCATTTATTGTTGGCCAAGTGCATATTGATGTTCAGCATTCCGCTTAAACTTACCGGGCCTGTTATAGCGGTAGGGACACTTTCAGTGCTGTATTTTTCTCTGTTAGCGTTAATTTTTGATACTTACCTTGGTTTACACGGGAAAACATTATGAGCCGGTGGGTAGTACTTTTAAGCGCTGGCCTGATGTCATTTAGCACTAACGCAGACTCTGTATGGCGACCCATCGCCATCCACGCTACCATGCTGGCCATGGTGCTGTTTATTAATCTGGTTTTTCTGGGTGGTCTGTACGTGTTGTCGATCATCAAAGGTAAGCGTCACCGCGCTATACTCGAAACCCAGGTTCAGGAAGCTCAGATAGACTTTTTAACCCAGGTACTTAACCGGCGGGGTTTTGAGCGTCGCATTGCCGATAAACGGCAATTACAGGGTTATATCCTGATAGTGGACATCGACGACTTTAAGCGAATAAATGATAAGTATGGCCATCACGCCGGCGATTTGATCCTGCAAAATGTGGCAGCCCGACTAAAAGAAGCGCTGCGGGAAGAAGATATGATTGCCCGCTTTGGCGGCGAAGAGTTTGTGATTTATGCAGCATTACAAAATAAGCAATCGGCAGAAGAGCTATCCCGCCGCCTGGTAACCAGTATAAGCGCCGACAAATATCAGTTACCGGGTGTAGACGAACCACTAAGCGTTACCATAAGCGTAGGTGTAGCAAGTGTACTTGATTCACTAAACGTATCGGATGTGACAACCCGAAAAGGCGTGTTAAGCAGCGCATTTAAAAGTGCCGACAGCAATCTGTACAAAGCGAAGCGGTTAGGGAAAAACCAATCGGTGATGACTTAATAGCTGTTTGAAACGGAGTATTTATGCCGCAAGTAGGGAAGATGCGAATAAGTCCCCGATGTGAGATCATAGCTGCATAGTAAATCACAGCCATTACCGCCCATGAGCCAACAGTTAACTTTTGCCGATAGT
>MDTF01013640.1_pt1 | contig 30257 bp, 28 predicted proteins | sample 811191 | NCBI WGS metagenome assembly MDTF01 (sample SAMN05326649, study PRJNA326480) | marine metagenome | isolation source: seawater | place: Southern Ocean | collected 2011 | reverse complement strand
GAAAGTTGTTAATGTGTGTACTCTCTACAAACGGGAAAGATGAGGTTGTAACAAAAGTTATTCAAGGGGGGGCGTTAAAGTCAAACAAAGGAGTCAATCTTCCAAATACAAGAGTTTCTTTGCCATGCTTAACCGAAAAAGATCTAAAAGATCTTGATTTAGCGTTAGATATGGATGTCGATTGGATAGGGCTGAGTTTTGTAAGGCGAGCTCAAGACATTAAAGATCTCAGAAAAATTATAATCCGAAAAAAAGCTCAAGCAGGAATTGTTGCTAAAATTGAAAAACCAGAGGCGGTATCTGATATTGATGCAATACTTGAAGAAGCTGACGCTGTAATGGTGGCAAGAGGAGATCTTGGCGTTGAGGTCCCAATGGAATCCGTCCCATTAATACAAAAAATGATAGTTTCAAAAGCTATTTCTGCTGCCAAACCTGTGATTGTTGCCACTCAAATGATGGAAAGCATGATGGAAAGCTTAACCCCAAGCAGAGCTGAGGTTAATGACGTGTCTAACGCCGTAATCGATGGCGCTGATGCGGTTATGTTGTCTGCCGAAACCTCAGTAGGCAAATATCCTGTTGAAGTTGTTGAGGCCATGAATAAAATTGTCACAGCTGCCGAGCAGTCAAGCATATTCAAAATTAAGGGAAGAAAGCCGGAGGCGGAAGATGACCGATTTATGACCAATGCAATTTGTTATCAAGCCGCAAAGACAGCAAACCTTATCAAAGCTAAGTCGATTTGTGCCCTTACTTTCAGTGGCTATTCCGCACAGCTCATTTCGTCCTTTCGGCCACCTTCTGACATTTATGTTTTTACGTCAAAGAAAAAACTCCTTAATAAACTTTGTCTTTTTTGGGGCATTTCTTGTTTTTACTACGACAGCATGGAGTCTACCGACCAAACTTTCGTTGAAATATCTAAAATCCTTAAGTCTCTTTCTCTTCTTGAAAACGGTGATAAAATAGTTCAACTTGCAAGTATGCCTATAGCAAGTCGGGGTGAAACGAACACAATGAGAGTAAAGCAGATTGGGGTATAATTATATATGCTACCCTCCTTTAAAATTCTTTAGAAATCTTAAGTCATTTTCATAAAAAGCCCTGATGTCTGGGATTTGAAATCGCTGCATCGCTATTCTTTCAATGCCCATTCCAAAGGCAAACCCTGAATATTCTGTTGAATCGATCCCGCAAGAATCTAATACTGCTGGATCTACCATACCACATCCCATTATTTCCAACCACCCCGTTCCTTTCGTCATTCGATGATCAACTTCGGTTTCCATACCCCACCAAATATCCATTTCAGCACTAGGCTCGGTAAATGGAAAATAGCTTGGCCTCAAGCGAATCTCTGTTTTTTCCCCAAAAAAAGATTTCGAAAAAGATAAAAGTGTCTGTTTAAGATCCGCAAACGAGACATTTTTATCTATATAGAGTCCTTCCACCTGATGAAAAACACAGTGTGATCGTGACGTTATGTCTTCGTTGCGAAAAACTCGTCCTGGGGCAATTATTCTTATCGGCGGACTCTCCTGTTCCATTGTTCTAACCTGCACGCTTGACGTATGAGTGCGAAGAGCCCAGTCTGGATCTTTTGATAAAAAAAATGTGTCCTGCATGTCTCGTGCAGGGTGTTCTAAAGGAAAGTTTAAAGCTGAAAAATTGTGCCAGTCGTCTTCCATTTCTGGACCCTCTGTTGTTACAAAACCCATTCGTTCGAAAATTTGGACAACCTCATTTCTAACCAATGATATTGGGTGTTGTGATCCTGGTAGGGACTCGTAACCTGGTCGACTATAATCTTCTTTTGCGGCGTTAACCTTTTTTTTCGGTGCTGTTGTAGCTTTTGATAAAGTCGATTCTACGGCTTTTTTAAGGCCGTTTAACGCTAGGCCTAAAGCTTTTTTATCTTCAGTCTTTGCAGACTTAAAGTCAGTAAAAAGCGATTGCATTACTCCTTTTTTTCCCAAATATTTAATTCGAAATTGTTCTGTTTCTTCTGCGGTTTTGAAGCTCAAGTCACTAATTGCCTCTAAGTATTGTTCTATTAATTTAAGCATAGGGAGGAAATCTCTTATATTTGCCCTTGTTGAAGCGCCAAAATATTATTTAATTGAATGAAGTTCATTAAAGTTTTACCTTTTTCTTTGCTCTTTCTGGGGCTTGTTACTCTTTTTGTTTCTTGCGAGAACGAAAGTACGGAATCTTTAGTCCGTGTTAGAGTTATTAACTCTGACTCTATTCCTGTTCAAAATGCTTTGGTCCGCGTCTTTTCACCTGGAGACACAACGGTCTTTACCAATAATAACACGAAGGGACAATTTCAGAGATACTCAGGAATAGATGGGTGGCTCGCAGACACAACGACCGGAGAACCTCTAATGATTCGTTTGAATTTCGGTGAAGCTTATTTAGACGTTGAAGCCAAAAAAGGCGGATGGAAGGGTTGCGGCTTTGTACATGTTAAAGAAGGTTTAAACTATGATGTAACGGTTATCATTAAGCCTTTTGGTGACCTTAATAATGGATGTCCACAATGAAATATTTATATTTGATTATTGCCTTTTGGGCACTCGCTATTGTCGGTTGTGAAAAGGCGGAGCTTCCAAAGTTTCAGTTTACTATTCAAGTGGTAAACGAGAACGGTGTGCCTATTCAAAATGCTTCAGTTCAAGCTACAGCACCAGTTGTAGGTGCTATTCCTGACTTTAAAGGTCAAACAGGAATCGACGGAAAGATGGTCGACGATACCGGTTTAGATATTTTTGAATATAACTTACCCGCCGTTCTTCAGGTGACGGCGCAAAAAGGGAGTAACCCTCCTGCTGTTTTTGGCTGTGGCTATATAAAACTTGAGGCTGATAGTGTCGTTCACATGAAAATTGTTGTTTTGCCATACGTTACAGGTATGGCGGGATGTTAATCTAAAATTTATCTCAATCCTTTTGTTGTTTCCAGCCACCATATCTTTAGTGTGTTGTGAATACTGTTGACCTCTGTTGTTTTGCTTTCTTGTTTCTTCTAGGTGCCCGAGGTACCTGGCGTGGTTTTGTTAATGAGTGGGCCGGGCTTATTGGGCTGCTTTCTGGGTATTTTTTTGCTGTTTTTTATTCGCCAACCGTTGATTTGTGGCTAAAAAACTATCTGGACTTTTCTCCGGACTATTCTTTTATTGCCTCTGGGGCGCTTGTCTTTTTAGGCACTTATTTGATTGTGGTTCTTGTAGGCGCAGTATTCACCAAGATACTTAAAGTCGTTTGGCTTGGTTGGCTTAATCGTTTGCTAGGAGGTCTGTCGGGGCTTCTCAAGGGAGCTATAGTCCTTGCTTTTGCAATCGCCATTTATAACGGGCACCTTGTTTCTTTTTTCGGAGCAAGACCCTGGGTTGGTGAGTCTCTCATTTTTGATTTTCTTTCTTCGTTTGGTGGTTATTTAAGAAATAACCCAAGCTTCTTAACTGATGGAGTAGATCAGCTAAGGGCATAAACCGACTTTATTATCAATTAAACTTATTTATTATCAAGGATTGCCTGTATCCCCGGAAGGGTTATTCCCTCTAAATATTCAAGCATTGCACCTCCGCCCGTCGATACATAACTAACCTTGTCTGCTAAGCCAAATTGCTCAACAGCAGAAACAGAGTCCCCTCCTCCAACTAGACTGAAAAGCCCTTTTTTTGTTTGTTTAGCTATAATTTCACCTATGGCGCGAGTTCCATTAGCAAATGGCTCCATTTCAAAAACACCGAGAGGGCCGTTCCAAAGAAGCGTATTGGAGTCTTTTATAACGTCAGAAAAAAGCTTAATCGTTTGCTTTCCGGCGTCAAGCCCCTGCCATCCTTGGGGGATTTTGTAGATATCACAAGTTTGTGTGTTGGCATCAAGAGCAAAGTCATCTGCAGCGATAACATCGATAGGAAGATGGATAATAACTCCCTTAACTTTTGCCTTATCAATTAAACGAAGTGCTGTTTCAATAAGGCCCTCCTCATTAATACTATCACCGATGTTTCCACCCAAAGCCCTTATGAACGTAAATGCCATTCCTCCGCCAATTATAATGTGGTCGACCCTATCTAAAAGCCTCTCTAAAATATTTATTTTACTTGATACTTTTGATCCACCCACAATAGCCACTGTTGGCCTATTGTTCGAAACAAGCACGCGATTAACATTTATTATTTCAGCCAACATTACGCAACCAAAAGCACATGCGCCCTTGAAGTGTTTAGCCAATAGAGCCGTAGAAGAATGTGCGCGATGCGCTGTCCCGAAAGCGTCATTAATAAAAACGTCTCCTAGCTCCGCTAACATGCTTGTATATTCAGCGTCTCCCGACTCCTCCCTTTTGTCAAATCGAAGGTTTTCCATCATGATTATTTCACCTTGTTTTAATTTCTTGGTTACAGCAACGGCCTCGTCTCCTATCGTTTCTTGAGAAAACATTACAGGCATTTGAAGACTCAGGGACAAGGCTTTAGCTACCGGCCTCAGAGAAAGGCCTTTTTTATGTTTTCCCCCAGGTCTTCCTAAGTGAGACAATATAACTAGCCGCCCACCTGCATTCGTGATTTTATGAATTGTCGGGATTGCTGAAATTATTCTCTTGTCGTTGGATATGTTTCCGTCGTTATCCATAGGAACGTTTAGATCAAACCTAACTAAAACCCTTTTTTGATAAATATCTAGCTCTTCTATTGTTTTCATATAATATTTTAACAAGGTTTAAATTTAGGTCTCTACCTTCGCTTTGTGGGTGCCGATTTTATATTTTCCGAAAATTCCTCTATACTCGTTTGGCTAGATCAGATAAATCGCGACAAAATACCACATGCGCAGATCGTCTCCTCTAGAAATGGCGGGCTAGCGTGGGCAGGCGCTTTGTCCTATGTTAGAACACTCTTGTGCGACACGAATGGGATGCCTGGCGGTTGTGGGTCGTGCGATTCTTGTAAGCAAACCTCGTTGGGCACGCATCCAGACGTTCATTATATCTTTCCTGTTAGCGGAGGCGACGGGGATAGCGCTTCGACTAAAACTTCTGAATTCTATTTTCCTGAATTCCGTATTTTTCTTAAAACCAACCCATTTCCTGTTTTTAAAAATTGGGTTCAGGCAATTGGAGCTCAAAAAAAAATTCTTCAGATTGGTGTTAAAGAAGCATCATATATTCTTGGGAGACTCTCTTTGAAGTCTCACGCTGGAAAACACAAGGTGCTTTTGATTTGGTTGCCTGAAAAACTAAATACCGCAGCAGCAAATAAATTACTCAAAACAATTGAAGAGCCGCATAACAAAACCCTTATTTTATTTATAAGTCATGACGTAAGCTCGGTGCTCCCTACTATTGTTAGTCGTTGCCAGTCGTTGCTTTTAGAGCCCTGGGGAGAGGCGTGTGTTGAAAAATGGCTGAGAAAAAGAAATGTTGCCCCAGACACAGCTAATATTTTATCGCAGATATCAAATGGCGATCCCGGCATCGCTTTAGATTATTTGGAAAACAGAGACAGCTTAAAGCTTCTCGCAGAAGCCTTTGTTCATAGCTTAAAAATTTCTTTCAAAAAAGATTTTATTGGACTGAATAGCTGGGTCGAGGAACTGAGTGGGTGGAGCAGAGACCAACTAAAAGATTATTTTTTATTTTCCGCATCTCTTATTTCTCAGCTCGCACAGCACAAAACACAAGCGAAAAAGCACATTCTTCTTGATTGGTTTCCTGAGATTCCATTTAAGACAGGCGGCTTTACTAACCTGATGTCTTACAGCTCTTTACCGGTAATTTTATTGATTTTAAACGAATCAAGTAAAGACGTGAGTAGAAATATAAATTCCAAAATTTTACTTTTTGATACTGGAATTAAACTTATGAACGCTTTCTAAATATTTGTGCGCCTTAAAACGTAAACCAAACTACTTGTGTTTTTGGGGGCTCCTAAAACGTTGCTATATAGACCCCATAAAAACGCTGATAGCCAACGTTTTTTTCCGTGCTTGTATGACTCACTCAGCAAGCTCACATAAAAAGCATCTAAATACATGGGCCTTACCTGTTCAAGAACCCATCCTGTGTTTGTTGCAATTCTCTCAATATCTGCTTTGGTAAAATGCCAAAAATGAATTGGAACATCATAAGCAGCCCAATGCTCAGCATAATGTTTTGAATCGATAGACTCTCTGTTTGGAAGACCCAAAACCAAGACTGCTCCGGGAACCGCAAGGCCATGAAGCCTTTTTAAGACGATATCGGGCTCCTCTAAATGCTCCAGCACGTGCCACATTGAAATTACGTCGAATTTAGTGTCAACTTCGACATCGTCTAATTTCTCAAAAATAGGAGATTTTAGTCTGTTCTCTGCTATTTTACGTGCCTTTTCTATCAACTCTACACCAAAAACACTCCATTTTCGATATTGAGCATGCTCCAAAAAAACGCCTATTCCGCAACCAACATCTAATAGTCTTGGAGTACGCGATTTTGTGGCCTTTACATTTTCAAGGATGCGAACCTTTCCAAACGCGTTGTATGCTCGTAAAATATTGTAAAGTTTATCGAAAAAGCTCTTGCCGTCTTCTTTGTGGCTTAAGTATAATGAAGAATCGTAATATTTACTAATCTCTATTTGTGTTGGGCGTGGATCGGTACGCTGCATGCCGCAATCATTACAAGATCGGATGTCAAACGCCTCTTTTGAAACCATGTGGTCCAATACCGACATTTGAAAACTGGATTCTTTAGTTCCGCAAACTGGACAATTAATATTTTCTTCCATTTGTTCCACGTGAAACGTTATCTACCTAAATGAACTAATAATATCTGTATGTCTGAAGGTGAAACACCTGAGATTCGACTTGCTTGCCCGAGGGTTGCTGGCTGAACCTTCTCTAGTTTGTGTCTCGACTCCATGCTCAACGCGGTTATTCCTTGATAATTAAATTCCCGTGCTATCTTAAGGCCCTCAAGCCTCTTTACCTTTTCTACTCGCTCAAGCTCTTTGCCAATATAACCTGAATATTTTAAATTTATTTCAACCTGCTCCCAAACCTCTTCGCTCACGTCCGGTTTTACATCTGGGGTGTGGATAAGAATGTCTTGCAGCCCTATTTTCGGACGCAAAACCAGTGCCGATAAAGGGCCTTTTTGTTTTAATGGAGCGCTTCCCTTCTTTTCTAAAAATTTATTATAAACACTGGGGGTGGCACTTTTTTCCTCTAACCACACTTTCGCCGCATAAATATCCTGACACTTTTTCTGAAATCGAGCCCACTGGTGGTCATAAATTAAGCCCAATCCCCTTCCAATTTCGGTAAGCCTCATGTCAGCGTTGTCTTGTCTTAATGTTAACCTAAACTCAGCGCGGCTAGTAAACATTCGATAAGGCTCCTCGGTGCCTTTAGTTATGAGGTCATCTATTAAAACCCCAATATAGGCCTGGCTTCTGCTTAACACAAGAGCTTCATCGCCAATAACGTGTTTATGGGCATTAACTCCGGCTACTAAACCTTGACAAGCAGCTTCTTCATAGCCTGTTGTTCCGTTTATTTGCCCAGCAAAAAAGAGCCCACTTACTATCTTTGTTTCAAGACTGTGCTTTAATTGAGTTGGCGGAAAGTAGTCATACTCGACAGCATATCCCGGGCGAAAAAACTTTGCGCCCTCGAAGCCCGGAACAAGTCTTAGGGCCTCTTGTTGTATTTCTTCAGGTAACGATGTTGAAAACCCGTTAATATACACCTCCACTGTCTTCCATCCCTCTGGCTCGATAAACATTTGGTGGCTAGTTTTATCTGCAAAACGGTCGATTTTATCTTCAATACTTGGGCAGTACCTGGGTCCTGCGCTCTCTATGGCTCCATTAAAAAGCGGGCTTCTATCAAAACCTTTACGTAAGGTGTCGTGAACACTCTCATTTGTGTGTGCTATCCAACACGATCTCTGTTTCGTAAGTTTTTCTGATTCTGTAAAAGAAAATTTTCCCGCAGGGTCATCCCCTTTTTGCTCCTCGAAAACATTATAATTTAATGATCTTCCATCTAACCTAGGAGGAGTGCCTGTTTTCATTCTCCCACTCTCAAAACCCAAGTTCTCAAGGCACTTTGTTATTCCTTTTGAGGACGACTCTGAGCTTCTTCCCCCAAAGGTTTTTTGTTCACCAATATGCATAACCCCGTTTAAAAATGTGCCACTTGTTAAGACCACACTTTTACACATAATTTTATTTCCGCCACTTAACACAACACCTTTTATCTTTTTATTTTCTGTTTCTACGGCATCAACTGTTCCTTGTAAAAAATCTAAGTTTTCGATTTGTTCTAGTGTAAGCCTCCATTCTTCAGCAAATCTCCATCGATCACTTTGAACTCTTGGGCTCCACATCGCGGGTCCTTTAGATTTATTTAGCATTCTAAACTGAATTGCTGTTTTATCTGAGATAATCCCCGACAAACCACCAAGGGCGTCTATTTCACGTATTATCTGCCCTTTTGCCACGCCTCCCATTGCTGGATTGCAGCTCATCTGAGCTATCGTTTGCAAATTCATGGTTATTAGCAAGACAGAAGAACCCATACGGGCAGCAGAACTAGCAGCCTCGCAGCCTGCGTGGCCGCCGCCTACTATGATAATATCGTATGTCATTGTTTCACGTGGAACATTATCTCGTCGGATAAATTGATAAATAATAATTTTCTTTTTCTCTCATTTGCTTTTTTTCTTCCTCTGAAGAGTCTTGATATCCACAAATGTGTAAAATACCATGTATCATAACTCTTTTTAGCTCATCTAAAAATTCGATTTTCAGATCTTTCGACTGATCATATATTCGATCAATACTTATAGCTATATCGCCGCTAATTCGCCCACCTCGGTTATTAGAAAAGGTTATGACATCTGTATAATAATTATGATTTAAAAAAACTTTATTCATTTGCAATAGTTGATTGTCTGTTACAAACTTATAATTAATATCAACAATTTCTTTTTTCTCAAGTTTGCTTAATTTAAGTATCCACGATAATATTTCGTCATCCTTTAGAGGAAATTCCCAATCAGGTACTTCAGAAAAAAAAGTAACCATAGATTAAAAGTTAATCTTATTGACTCTTAACTCGTGACGGCCGCCTTCAAAATTGTTCTTTATAAACTCATGAACGCAATTAATAGCTTCTTTAGTAGATATATAACGGGCTGGTAAGGCTATTATGTTGGCATTATTATGTTTTACTGCTAATTCGGCTATTTCCTTATTCCAACATAAGGCAGATCTTATCCCCTTATGTTTATTAACACTCATATTAATCCCATTCCCGCTTCCGCATATAACTATTCCTTTTTGTGCAATATTATTTATAACATCTTGAGCTACTGAATGTCCATAATCTGGATAGTCAACGGAATCGGAGCCATCACATCCTTTATTTATAACATTAAATCCTTCTTTTTTCAGATATCTAATAATATCAAATTTCATTTTAAAACCAGCATGATCATTACCTATTGAAATTGTCAATATTTTGTTCATAACGCTTAAAATATGTTGATTACTATTTATTTTCAAATTATTAACTATGTAATACGAACAATTTAAATGAAGTTATTAATAAAAAAATTGAAGTTATTGATACGATGATACTTAATATTTACCAACAATTCAATATTTACATATAACTAAATTACTTCAATAAAAGTAATTTAGTTATATGTAAATCAATTACTTAGATAATAAATATGTGTTTATAACCTGTTTATTATTATTAATTATTAATTATCCTAATAATTAATAATTACTTGCCAACTTTATACACACGACATTATTATTATACTCTATTTATTAAAATAAATTTATTATATATTATATGTTGAATTCTATTCCTTGAGCTAAGGGTAAAGATGATCCGTAATTTATTGTATTTGTTTGTCTCCGCATATAAGCTTTCCATGCGTCAGAACCACTTTCTCTTCCTCCACCAGTTTCCTTTTCACCACCAAAAGCGCCTCCTATTTCTGCACCACTTGTTCCAATATTAGCATTAGCTATACCACAATCAGATCCTACAGAGGATAGAAATATATTTGCTTCTTGCATAGAACCAGTCATAATTGCAGAGCTTAATCCTTGAGGAACGTTATTTTGAATATCTATAGCTTCTTTAAGATTAGAATATTTCATTAGATATAATAAAGGGGCAAATGTTTCATGTTGTACAACGTCCCAAACATTATCAACTTCGGCTATAGAAGGGCTTACATAACACCCACTAGAATAATTTTTTCCTTCAAGCTGTTTACCTTTTAATAAAAATTTACCTCCTTTTTTATCAACAGCCTTTAAAGATTCTAGATAATTATTAACGGCATCTAAATCAATTAAAGGACCCATATGATTTCTGGTATCTAAAGGGCTACCTATAATTATTTGTTTATAAGCATTAATTATAGCACCACAAACACGATCATAAATACTTTCGTGAATTATTAATCTACGGGTACTAGTACAACGCTGACCAGCTGTACCTACAGCACCGAAAACAGCAGCTGTAACTGTCATTTTTAAATCAGCACTTTCTGTTATAATCATTGCATTATTACCACCTAACTCCAAAATAGATCGGCCTAAACGACTTGCTACTTTAGTACCAACAGCTTTACCCATTTTTGTAGAACCGGTAGCAGACATAACAGGAATTCTTTTATCCTCACTCATTTTTTCTCCTAAATCACGACCTCCACTTATAATAATAGATAAGCCCGATGGTAAATTCATTTCAGAGGAAACCTCATTCCATATACTTTGACAAGCAATAGCACATAAAGGTGTTTTTTCAGAACCCTTCCAAACGCAAGAATTCCCACAAACCCATGCTAAAGAAGCATTCCAAGCCCAAACAGCAACAGGAAAATTAAAAGCAGAAATAATACCAATGACACCAATAGGGTGGTATTGTTCCATCATAAAATGATCAGGTCTTTCACTTTTTATAGTTAAACCGGTTAACTGACGTGATAATCCAACTGCAAAGTCACATATATCTATCATTTCTTGGACTTCACCTAAACCTTCTTGATATGATTTACCCATTTCATAACTTACCAGCACACTGAGAGCTTCTTTTTTATCACGTAGTTTATTTCCAAAAACCCTTACAGCATCTCCGCGTTTAGGTGCCGGAGTATTTCTCCACTCAAGAAAAGATTCTTGAGCAGCAACCAGACCTTCTTCGTACTGTGAATTAGTTGTTTCTGTTACCGAACCTATTAATGAGCCATCTACTGGGGAATAACTAGAAATAGTAGAGTCCGAAAGACTAGGTGAGCTTCCAATCCAAGTTCCAGCATTCTCGCTATTTATGGATAAAATATTTAAAGCTTCTTTAAGTGATGGTTGAGACATAATAAAAATATTAAATAATATGTGTAAAGATAAACCCATTACCATGCTCAATATTATAAGAAAAGAACTAAGTTTTATATGTAAAGCAGTAGGTGTAAAAAACAAAAAACCCTGCAAAAAAGCAGGGTTTTGTGAGGTCTCGAACGGATTCGAACCGTTGTACAAGCTTTTGCAGAGCTCTGCCTAGCCACTCGGCCACGAGACCAATTAAGACGAAATTACAACCCAATTTATAAGTGAACTAAGTTTTCCCTAAAGAAAAACTCACACAAACAGCTTTAACGTCCCCATCAATTGGAGGGTTTAGCTTGCAAACCTTAACTTCAGCTTTTGAAACAAGAGTAAACTCTTTTAATATTCTGGAGAGAATTCGCAAACAAACAGATTCAAGAAGTTTAGATTTTATAGCCATTTCTTCAGTGACAACCTTTCTTAACCCCACATAGTCTACCGTATCTTTCAGCGCGTCAGATTTTGCAGAACGCTCTAAATCCGCAAAAACACTTAAATCCACGATATATTCAGATCCAATAATGGACTCTTCTTCCAGGCACCCATGATATGAATATTCACGCTGAGAAATAAGATCAATTTTTTGCATCATCCTAAAACAGAAACAGCATTAGCTATTCTTCTTTCAGACGCCGCTTGACCTATTAACTCCATTACTGTAAAAATAGAAGGCCCCTGAGTAGTTCCGGCAATAGCAAGCCGAAGAACAGGCCCAACCCGCCCAAAGCTCAAAGAGGAAGAATCGAGATAGGCTTTAAAAGCAAGTTCTAAATTTTCTTCAGTGTAATCTGTCCTTGCAAACGAATCAGCCAAAGACTTGATATAAGAAGAAGCCCCAGAGGACCACTTTTTATCTACCATTTTTTTATCGTAAACCAATGGATCCTCAAACAAATATGATGATTCACTAATAACATCACCAATAAATTCTGCGCGATCCATAAATAAATAAAGAGCTTTTTCTGCCCAAGGCTTTTTTGGGGTGGGCTTATTGGACGTTTTTAAAAGACAAATATATTCTTCAATAAGAATTTCTTTTGGTACGAGCCTTAAATGTTGTTGGTTAAACCATTTTGCTTTCTCAAAATCAAAACGAGCTCCTGACTTGCTTACTTTTTCTAAACTAAAAGCAGAAATCAACTCATTCATGGTGAATATTTCTTTATTGTCCCCAGGGTTCCAACCTAAAAAAGCCAGCATATTAATAAAACTCTGAGGGTAAAACCCAGCCTCTTTATAACCAAGGGCAGACTCATTAGTTTCTGGATTTTGCCAGTTTATTGGAAAAACAGGAAAGCCCAATCTGTCTCCATCTCTTTTTGAAAGCTTGCCGTTTCCATCCGGGCGAAGCAAAAGAGGTAAGTGCGCGAAACAGGGCCGATCCCAACCGAAATAATCATATAACAAAACATGAAGAGGAGCAGAAGGAAGCCACTCTTCACCACGAATAACGTGTGTTATTTTCATTAAGTAATCATCAATTACATTTGCAAGATGGTAGGTTGGAAGGCCGTCGCCCTTGAGAAGCACCTTATCGTCAACATTCATACTGTTAACACTAACCCACCCGCGTATTTGATCATTAAATTTAATTTCTTCATTGCGTGGCATTTTAACTCGCACAACATGAGGTTGTCCAGCCTTAATACGGTCCTCAACATCTTTCTTCGTTAAGGTCAAAGAGTTTTTCATTGAATTTCTCGTAATGCCATTGTACTGCCAGTTTGGGTTCCCCGCATTTTTCGATCTTTCCCTAACTTCAATAAGCTCGTCTGGAGTGTCAAAGGCCAGATATGCGTTTTCAGAGTTTAGTAACTTATCTACATAAGGAAGGTAAATGTCTTTTCGTTCACTTTGTCTGTAAGGGCTGTTTGGGCCGCCATTAAGCAGAAGGTTTTCTGCCCCAACGCCTTCGTCAGGAAAAATCCCACACCACTTCAAGGAGTCCACAATATATTTTTCAGCACCAGAAACAAATCGTGATTGGTCGGTGTCTTCAATCCTAAGTAAAAAGTCTCCACCGTTTTTCTTAGCAAATAGATAATTATAGAGAGCGGTACGAATACCGCCCATGTGAAGAGGCCCGGTTGGGCTGGGGGCAAAACGAACCCTAACTCTGCTTTTTTTCATAAAGTTTTTCTATAAGCCCCCAAAGGTAACCCACCTTGCAGGACCTTCCTATCTTTACACAATGGATCGACAATTATCAGAGCAAGAAATATTTCGCCGTGAATCACTAAGCGCTTTACGAAAAGAAGGAGTCAACCCTTATCCGGCTGCGAATGTGCCGGTAAGCGCTTTGGCAGAAACAATAAAGTCAGAGTTTGCTAAAGCGCCAGAAAAATTTTCTTCCGTCTGTGTGGCGGGAAGAATTATGACGAAGAGAATAATGGGCAAGGCTTCTTTTGTAAGTATTATGGATTCTTCAGGAAGAATTCAAGGGTATATAAATAGAGACGTCCTTTGTCCGCTAGAGGACAAGTCGCTTTACAACGATATTTTTAAAAAGCACCTAGACATTGGTGACTTTGTATCTCTTCAGGGCCATGTTTTTACCACAAAAACAGGAGAGGTGTCTGTGCACGTTTCAGGGATGACCTTATTGAGCAAGTCGCTGCGCCCTCTTCCGATAGTAAAAACAGATTCAGAAGGTAATATTCATGATGTTTTTTCCGATCCTGAACTTCGCTACCGACAGAGATATGTAGACCTGATTGTAAACCAGGGCGTTAAGGATATTTTTATTAAAAGAACACAGGTTTTTAATATAATGCGCGAAGTGTTTAACAACAAGGGGTACTTGGAAGTTGAAACGCCAATACTTCAACCGATTCCGGGGGGGGCCGCCGCGAGGCCCTTTAAAACACATCACAACGCACTAGATGCGCCTCTTTACCTCAGGATAGCTAACGAGCTTTACCTCAAGCGGCTTATTGTGGGAGGGTTTGATGGCGTATATGAATTTGCCAAAGATTTTAGAAACGAAGGGATGGACAGAACCCACAATCCAGAATTCACGATTCTAGAGATATATGTTGCCTACAAGGATTATAACTGGATGATGTCTTTTACGGAAAACATGTTTGAAGAGATAGCCAAAAAAGTGACAGGCTCCAACGAGGTTGTTGTTAATAATAAGACAATAAAAATGGGTGCGCCATATGCAAGGGTTCCTATTTTAGAGTCAATAAAAAAACATACAGGCCATGATCTTTTAGGAAAAAGTCAAGAAGAGATAAGGGCGACGGCAAAAAAATTGGGGATTGAAGTGACGCCAGAAATGGGCTCGGGGAAAATCATAGATGAAATTTTCGGTGAAAAATGTGAAAAACACTATGTACAACCAACTTTTATTACAGACTACCCAATTGAGATGTCTCCTCTTTGTAAAAAACACCGTGATGATGATCGCTTAACAGAGCGGTTTGAGCTTTTTATTAACGGAACAGAAATAGCAAACGCATACAGTGAGCTCAATGACCCAATTGATCAAAGAGAGAGATTTGAAGAACAGCTTGGACTTTTAGAAAAAGGAGATGACGAAGCCATGTTTATTGATCAAGATTTTTTACGAGCGCTAGAATATGGAATGCCGCCAACCTCGGGCATGGGAATTGGAATGGACAGGTTAGTTATGATGCTTACGGGCCAAACAAGCATACAAGAAGTCTTATTTTTTCCTCAGATGCGTCAAGAGAAGCCAGAATAAAAGCATGCTTTACCCACCCTCCGCATATGAGTCCTTAGACTTTAATGAGCTAAAGCGAATGGTTTCTTCATTTGCCATTTCTAAAAAAGGCCGGACTGTTCTTTTAAACATGCTGCCAAGCCCATCTCAAAAGCAATTAGAACAAGAGCTTACAATGGCAGATGAGCTTTTGGGGCTTATAGAAACCGGAGCCACCATCCCCGCTGTTTCACAATCAGAAATTGATGAAGCGCTTCCCTTGTTAAAAATAAAGGAAGCGGTGCTTGACGCCTCTCTTTTTATATCAATAAGAGACCAGGCAGAGAGTTATGCTGAGGTTTATAGATTTGCACAAAACTACCAAGAGCAAATAACATCACTAGCCATTTCATTAAGGCCCTTTCCACCTGTATTAGAAATAAAAAAACTAATTGACACCGCACTAGAAAGAAACGGGCAGATTAAGTCAAACGCATCCAGCGAGCTTCAAAGCCTTCGAAGAGAAATATCAAAAAAAAGAATAACAGCGGATAAGATTTTTTACAAGGTGCTTAAGCGTTATGAAAAAGAGGGATGGCTTGGGGACATTAGAGAGTCCGTGAGCAACAACCGAAGGGTTTTAGCGGTAACGGCCGCAGATAAAAACAAAGGAAGAGGGTCTTTTCATGGAAGCAGCGCTAAAAATACACTTGTCTTTTTAGAGCCGGGTGAATGTCTAGAAATTAATGCCGAGGTTGGTATTCTTTTAGAAGAGGAAAGAAGAGAAATACGCCGGATACTTTTAAGTTTAACAAAGGAAATAGCACCATTTCGCAAAGAGATAGAGAGAACAGACAATAGGCTTTTATCGATAGACGTTTTGTCTGCAAAAACTCGGTTTGCAAGAAAAGAAGGTGCGTGCCTTCCACAAATAACAGAAGATGAAATAGACCTTCGTAAAGCAATAAACCCGGTACTTCGAAAGACACAAAACAACAACAACCAAGAAGTGGTTCCTTTAGACATTTCTTTAACTAGTAACCAGCGCCTTGTGGTTATTTCTGGCCCAAACGCTGGAGGCAAGTCGCTGGCATTAAAAACAGTAGGCCTCTTTCAGATTATGTTGCAGTGCGGGATGCTTATTCCCGCTGCCCCAAACTCAAAAATGCGCTGGTTTAAAAGAATAATGACAGACATAGGGGACGCCCAAAGTATAGAAAACGAACTGTCCACCTACAGTGGAAAGCTATCAAAAATGAGAGAAATATTAAAAACCTCAAACACGGGCACCCTTTGTTTGGTGGATGAGTTTGGTGGAGGTTCAGATCCAGACCTAGGAAGTGCGCTCGCTAGGGTTTTTCTGTTTGAAATACACAAATCAAAGGCCTACGGAATTTTCACAACCCACTTTAATACCATTAAAGCGCTAGCTGAAGAATTAGACTGCGCAGGAAATGCGAACATGGAGTTTGATGTCCAAAACCTAATGCCATCATATATTCTAAGGCAAGGAGCACCCGGGTCTTCATATACTTTTGAAGTAGCTGAACGCTCAGGCATTCCTCACGAATTGATGCAAGCGGCAAAAAAAGCCGTAACAAGCCAAACCCTATCTGTTGACAAACTAATTGTAGGGCTTCAAAAGCAGAGAACAGATCTTGAGAAAACACGAAATAAAGTAAGGGACAGGCTAAAAGAGCTTGAAGAGATGAAGCTTTTAAATGAAAAGCAAATAGCGGACCTTGAAAAAAAGTTAGCCAAAACAGGAGAGAATAATGCTGAAATTAGCGAGCAGCTAATGTGGGGGAAGCGATTAGAGCAATGGTCAAAATCATGGTCAAAAGCAAAAACTCAAAAGCTAAAAAAAGAAATACAGGGCCGAATAGTTAAGTCTTTGTCTGCGCGCAGCCACGAAATAGTGGTCAGAAAAGAGAGAGAAGAGACCGACAATCAAAAAAAAGCCCGCGAAGAGCAGGAGTCACGCTTAACCCTTCCCGTGGTAATAGGAGACCGCGTTCGATTATTAGGTGGCGCAGGCAGGCAGGCTGGAGAGGTTATGGAAATACGCAAGGATAAGTTTTTAGTGAGTCTTGGAGGGGTGCTTTCTTCTTGGGTGGGAAGAAAGCAATTCGTACACTGGGACTCAGTTAAAAAAGAACAACCTACAAACAAAAAGAGAAACACCACTGAACTCAAGGCCCAAAATGGGGAACAAAGAAGTAAATTGGTCGAAGACAAATCAAAGAATTCCCAGAAAAACACCGTAGAAAAGAAAAAAAATGGAAAATGAATTAGGCCCTTTAATAACAAATGAGGCGGTGGTTTTTGGTATTTTAATGGCCCTATTGGGGGGAATCTTTTGGGCCGCTGACAATCCTCGATTCAAAGGGTTTTTTAAGATTGTTCCAGCCCTTTTGTTGTGTTATTTTTTACCCTCATTTTTAACAAACACAGGCCTAGTTCCAAAGGATACAAACTTGTATTTTGTTGCCTCACGATATCTGCTTCCCGCTTCGCTTGTTTTATTGACTCTCAGCATTGATTTGAAAGCCGTTTTCCGCCTAGGCCCTAAAGCGCTAATAATGTTCTTTACTGCAACGGTGACAATTATTTTAGGTGGGCCTATAGCAATACTAATTGTAGCCACTGTCGCCCCGGACCTTGTCGGAGGAATCGGCGCGGACGCCGTATGGAGAGGAATGTCGACAATTGCTGGCTCATGGATTGGCGGCGGGGCAAATCAAGCCGCGATGTATGAGATTTTTAAACCGTCTGACGGCTTGTACTCAGCAATGATAACGGTTGATGTTGTAATTGGAGAAATATGGATGGCAATTATTTTGCTGGGAGCGTCAAAAAGCGATCAGGTAGACAAATGGCTGCACGCAGACAACTCATCTGTTAAGGCCCTCCAGGGAGAAATGGAGGACTTTTCAAAACGAACCTCAAGAATCCCCACGTTTCCAGAGGTTATGAAAATATTAGGTATTGCTTTTGGCTCCGTGGCTATAGGGCACATTGCCGGAGACACTTTTGCGCCCTGGTTTGAAACCAACGCCCCTTACATGTCTAATTTTAGTTTAACTAGCGGTTTCTTTTGGATTGTTATTGTCTCTACAACAATAGGCTTGACTCTTTCATTTACGCGCCTCAGAAACCTTGAGGGTGCTGGCGCAAGTCGCTTGGGCTCGGTCTTTATATATATACTAGTAGGCACCATAGGAATGAAGATGGACCTTCATGAACTTAGTGAAGCGCCAGGGTTGTTAATCGTCGGAAGCCTCTGGATGCTTTTTCATGTTTCTATTATGCTCGGAGTTGCTCGCTGGATAAGAGCGCCCTTTTTCTTTGTGGCGGTTGGCTCAAAAGCAAATATTGGCGGCGCGGCATCAGCCCCCGTTGCGGCGGCCGCATTTCACCCATCTCTTGCTCCCGTTGGTGTCTTGCTGGCGGTTCTGGGGTACGCTCTGGGAACTTATGGCGGCTGGCTTACCGGACTTCTTATGTATTTAGCCTCCGGAGACGCAGGGACTCTAATGATTTAAAACTACAAAAAATGATAAAAAACAGTTTTTTAATTTTAGCAATAACACTTGGAACAAGTGCGGTGGCTCAAACCACAGAGCCAGACTCCGAGTTTATAAAAAGAATGTATCAAAAAGCGCTAGGCGAACAACAAGGCTATTCTTGGCTAGGTAACTTGTGTGAAGAGGTTGGCGCTAGACTTGCGGGAAGCGAGGGGGACGCCAAAGCGGTTAAGTGGGCGTTTGAAACCCTTGACACACTTGGTTACGACAAGGTTTTTAGGCAGCAGGTTGATGTCAGGCACTGGGAGCGCGGCACCGAAACTGCGGAATTCATATCAAAAGAAGAAAGAAGAAGATTAAACATTACGGCTCTTGGGGGTTCTATCTCAACCCCCGGCGGGGACAATGGAGATGGTCTTTCCGGAGAGGTTATAGAAATAAAAAACCGTGAAGATCTATACTCAAAAAGCTCTATGCTTGCTGGAAAAATTGTCTTTTTTAACGAACCGATGGACCCATGGCTGATCAATACCGGATCAGCTTACGGAAAAGCTGGATGGCAGCGCTGGGGCGGCGCTTCAGAAGCTGCCAAGCTTGGAGCTATGGCGGTTATTGTGCGTTCACTGACACACCGTTTAGACGACTTTCCACACACGGGCGCTATGACATACGAAGAAGGCGTAAAGAAAATTCCTGCCGCCGCAATTTCTACCAATGATGCTGAGTGGCTGAGCAAAAAACTAAAAACCAACCCTTTGGGCAGGGTTAAGCTTACGCTAGGTTCTCGAGACATTGGCCGAAAGAATTCAGCAAACGTTATAGCAGAGTGGACGGGAAGTGAGCGGCCGGATGAGATTATCCTTGTCGGCGGCCACCTGGACTCTTGGGACCTAGGCACAGGAGCGCAGGACGACGGAGCCGGAGTTGCCCACGCCATGCATGCTGTCTGGTTACTAAAAAGCCTTGGATATACCCCTCGACACACAATCAGGATTGTTCTTTTTGCAAATGAAGAATTTGGCTTAGACGGAGCTAAGAAATACGCCAAAGAGGGTTTAGGGCCGAACAGAAAGCACGTATTATGCGTTGAATCTGATGGAGGCTCAGGCCCCCCAAGAGGCTTTAGTCTTCCAAAAATAATACACGAAAAAAGGCCCGAGCTGATTGTCTCTTTGGACGGCCTGCTCGCCCGATATGGCTGCCGCGAGTGGAGCCAAGGAGGCTCTGGTGCAGATGTAAGCCAAATAACCGACAAGGGTGTTCTTTTATGCGGCTACAGAGGAGATAGCCAAAGATATTTTGATTACCATCACACAGCACAGGACAATATTGAGTCTGTTCACCCTAGAGAGCTAGAGCTTGGGTCTGCGTCGATAGCTTCCTTTCTCTACTTCTTTGACCAAAATCTTTAGGGAAAACAAAGGCTATTCGGGACTAAAAACATTTCTATTAGTCATCAAAGCTAATGACGACATTTGGCGACCGAGGCATGCTTTGGCATGTCAAAACATAGCCGTCGTCTACCTCTTCTTCGGTTAGAGCATAATTCATAGACATTTCAACAGTACCCTCTAGAACCTTTGCACGACAAGTACAGCATACGGCACCTTTACACGCATAGGGAATGTCTGCCCCAGCGTCAAGAGCGGCGTCTAATACAAAAGCTGTTGGACCCTGCTCAAAATGGGTCTTTTCATCATCTAATATTACTGTTACACTAGAAGACGGGCCTTTAGCTCCCTTTTTTTCTTTAGTCTTTACAGCCACCTGATTGGTAGAAAACAATTCAAAATGAATTCTTCTCGCCTCTGCCCCGGAGTCTTTTAAAGAATCGCTAACGCTGTGAATCATCTCTTCAGGACCACATAAAAAATAACCTTTTGGCTTTATCGATGAAGGAAGTTTTTCGATTAAAGACTTGGATCGACCGGCATCAATTCTTCCAAAAAGAAGGTCGTTACCTTGGTCTTCTCGGCTCAAAACATGATGCACTTCAAGGCGGCCTATGTATGTGTCTTTCAAATCTTCAAGTTCTCTTTTAAAGATTATGGAGTTCGTTTTCTTGTTGCCGTAAAACAGAATGAACTTAGAGGTTAAAGAGGACTTTAATACCGTTTTAATCATGGACAAAACAGGTGTTATTCCTGAACCCGCAGCAAAACCAACAAAGTCTTCTGTGGTTTCAGTGTCAACCTCTAAGGTAAAGCTACCCGTGGGGGGCATTACATCAAGAATGTCGCCTACTCTTAATACTGTAGTCGCCCAAGTGGAGAACCGACCCTCAGGAACACGTTTAATAGCGATCCGCAACTCCCCATCTAAAGGGCTAGAGCAAAGAGAATACGATCGTCGCAACTCTTCCCCATTGATTGTTTTTTTAATAGTAAGATATTGTCCGGGGACAAAACAAAACATATCACCATCTGGGACCTCAAAGGAAACGCTAACACATTCTTCCGTTTCTGATCGAACGTCGATAACTTTAAGTTTATGAAACCTTGCTTTAGACCCTTTTTGATCTTTAACGGTTGTCATTAACTCAGAGGTGTTTTTTTCTTTATTTTTCTTGAAAAATCCTAGCATTATAACAAAAGGGTGTGTTTAGAATGAACAAAAGTAGTTGCTTGCGCCTTTCATAAGAACGTTATTTTACCGTTAACAGTTCTAACCGCCTTAAATTGCAGTCTAAATCTCACACTATGGGAGAGCCAATATCAATAGAAGAACGCTTCGAGGCCTACGTTGCCGCGGAAAACAGGGTGGAGCCAAAACACTGGATGCCAGACGCCTACAGGAAAACTCTTGTCCGCCAAATTAGTCAACACGCCCATTCTGAGGTTGTCGGAATGCTACCGGAGGCCAACTGGATTTCTCGAGCCCCAAGCCTTCGTTCTAAGCTTATTCTTCTTGCAAAAGTTCAGGACGAGGCAGGTCACGGTCTTTATTTATACAGCGCAGCAGAGACCCTTGGGACGTCTCGAGAAAAAATGATAGAGGACTTGCTATCTGGCAAAGCCAAGTATTCATCAATATTTAACTACCCGACCCTCACTTGGGCAGACATGGGGGCTGTCGGTTGGCTTGTGGACGGGGCGGCAATTGCAAATCAAGTTATGCTTTGTAGGACCTCATACGGCCCCTACAGTCGGGCTATGGTTCGAATTTGCAAAGAAGAGAGTTTTCACCAGCGCCAAGGATTTGAGATAATGATGAACTTGTGTAAAGGGGTTAAAGAACAAAAAGAGATGGCTCAAGACGCACTAGATAGGTGGTGGTGGCCAAGTGTTATGATGTTTGGTCCATCGGATGATAAAAGTCCAAATTCGGCTCAAAGTATGCGCTGGAGGATTAAACGAAAAAGCAACGATGAGCTCAGGCAGGAGTTTATTGACAAAACAGTGAAGCAAGCAGAATATTTAGGGTTAACGATTCCGGACAAAGATTTGAAGTGGAACGAGGAGACTGGTCATTATGACTTTGGAGAGATCGATTGGACTGAATTTTTTGAGGTTATATCAGGAAACGGACATTGCAACACGGAGAGGATTTCTGCTCGACAAAAAGCTCATGACGAAGGCGCTTGGGTTCGAGATGCCGCCACTGCATTTGCAGGCAAACAGGCAAAAAGAAGAGAGTCTGAAAACTCAGTCAAATCCTCTGCGGCATGAAAAATGAAACGAATAAACCCTGGCCGCTATGGGAAGTTTTTATTCGAAGTAAAAACGGCCTAGCCCACAAGCATGCCGGGAGCCTTCATGCCCCAGACGAAGAAATGGCCTTGAAAAACGCCCGTGATGTTTATACCCGACGTAGTGAAGGAGTTAGCATTTGGATTGTTTTGTCGTCTTTAATTAAGGCGTCATCGCCAGATGAAAAAGACCCCTTGTTTGCCCCGTCAGACGATAAAGCGTACAGGCACCCAACCTTTTATGATATTCCAGACGATGTTGGACACATGTGACCCAAAGACAGAATATGTATTGCACCTTGCTGACGATGCATTAATTCTAGGGCAAAAGCTTTCCGGCTGGTGCGGACATGGACCTGTTCTTGAACAAGACATCGCAATAAGCAATATAGCGCTCGACCTGATCGGTCTGTCTCGCCAGTATTATCAGTACGCAGCAGAGCTAATTGGCGACGGCTCGACAGAGGACTCGCTTGCTTATTTCCGAGAGAGTCGCGAATTCTACAATCACCTGATTGTAGAGCGCCCAAATGGAGATTGGGGAGACACAATGGCTCGTCAATTTTATTATGACACCTTTCACTATTTCCAACTTGAGGCACTGTGCTTGTCTGAGGACTTGAGGATTCGAGAAATTGCGATTAAAGCACTTAAAGAAACTACCTACCATGCCCAGTTTAGCGCAGAGTGGGTAATTAGGCTAGGCGACGGGACCCCAGAGAGCCACGAGCGAATACAAAAGAGTATTCTAGAATTGTATCCTTACGCGCTAGAGTTTTTTCTCCCCTCTAAAATTGATATAGAGGCGTTTCGACTAAAAATAGGACCGGATGTTAAAAAACTTAGAGACATGTGGTTAAAAAAAGTGAATCATATTTTGGCGTTGTCAACGCTTTCATCGCCAGATAAAAACACCGCCGAAAAAAAAGGTGGAAAAAGTGGAATACACTCTGAACAGCACGGACTAATTCTTGCCGAAATGCAATCTTTGGCACGCTCTTATCCTGATGCAAAATGGTAGGCGCATGCATTTCGGAGGAGTCGATAATGAATAGGCTTGAGACTGTCATGGATCCAGAGGTTCCGGTATTAAGTGTTTTGGACCTTGGCGTTATTCGTGAAGTAAGAATAGATGGAAGCCATGTAGAAGTTGACATTGCGCCGACCTATACGGGATGTCCGGCAATGGACGTAATTTCTTCGTCTGTAGAAAACGCTATTGTTGGTTTGGGTGTTGACGGTGTTAAGATAAATACCGTTTTGACCCCGCCGTGGACAACAGACTGGATTACGGAGGCGGGGAAGAAAAAGCTACTGGAATATGGAATTGCCCCACCTCAAGGTTCCGGGAGTTTAAAAAGAGAAATTTTTGAGGAGGCTCCAACAATCGCTTGTCCACGATGCAAGTCAACGGACACCTCTTGCGTGTCTCTTTTTGGATCAACGGCATGCAAGTCTTTTTATAAATGCAACGCCTGCTCTGAGCCCTTCGACTATTTTAAGTGTCTTTAAATAAAGAATTATGTCAGATACAATTGTTGTCACCAAAGAATTAGGAGTACAAAAAATAGTATTAAGCCGACCAAACAGCTATAATGCTTTTAATAGAGAGATGGCTCTTGCTCTTCAAGACGCTTTGTCGGCGGCAACTATAGATAAAGATGTTCGGTCTATTTTAATTACGGGAGAAGGAAAAGCGTTTAGCAGCGGACAAGACCTCCATGAAGCAATAGACCCTAAAGGGCCCGGTCTTGATAGAATTTTAGCGGAGCACTTTAATCCCCTTATTCGTCAAATGAGGGCTCTTCCAAAACCAATAGTCATGGCTGTCAACGGTATTGCAGCAGGGGCAGGCGCAAACATCGCTTTGGCAGGAGACGTTATTGTTGCTTCGGAAAGGGCCTCCTTTGTTCAGGCTTTTAGTAAAATAGGTCTGGTTCCAGATTCTGGCGGAAGCTATATACTTCCAAGGCTTGTAGGCTTTGCAAAAGCCAGCGCGTGGATGATGTTGGCAGACAACGTAAACGCAAAAGACGCTGAAAGAGCAGGCCTTATATACAAGGTTTTTCCTGCCCAAGAGATGCTCGTTGAAGCGCTAAAGGTGGCTAGCCACCTAGCCACCCAGCCAACATTGGCATACGCAGGAATTAAAGAGGCGCTTAACAAGTCACTTTTTTCAGGCCTTGATGATCAACTAGAGCTTGAACGTGAGCAACAAAACGCAATGGGCGAAACATTGGACCATAAAGAAGGTGTAGCTGCCTTTATGGAAAAACGGCCCCCAAATTTTAAGGGGAAGTAGCCCAATTTCCACCTAATTGCAGATCTTTAAATCAAATAAAGAACAACAAGCTATAGCAAAATGGATTTAACCTTAACTAAAACGACTGTTGTTGGAGCCGGTGCAATGGGCATAGGCATTGCCCAGGTGCTGTCTCAAGCTGGTGTGTCTGTATCCCTTTACGATAAAAGCTCTACGGGAGCAGAGAAAGCCATGGAGAGGCTTGCCAAGACTCTTGACCGGCTCGTCTTAAAAGGCAAGATAAAAAAAGAAGAGGCCGACGGCATCTTTAAAAGAATAACGCCAATTGATAGCCTGGAGGGCGCCAAGGGGTCGCAGCTGGTAATAGAGGCAATCCCTGAAAATTTAGAATTGAAGAGCGAGACTTTCAAAGACCTTGAAAACATCGTTTCACTCGACACCGTCCTGGCAACAAATACTTCATCTTTATCTATTGCGTCCCTTGCTAAAAATTTAAGTGATCCAGAAAGGTTTATTGGAATCCACTTTTTTAATCCTGCGCCCGTAATGCCCCTTGTTGAAGTTATACCGAGCTTGGCAACTTCACCGGAACTTATTGATAGATGCAAGCAATGGTTAACGGCTATGGGTAAATCTCCAGTAGTGGCAAAGGACAGCCCTGGGTTTATTGTTAACCGTGTTGCTCGAGCATACTACGGCGAGGCTATGAACATCTTCGAGGAAGGCATGGCGAGCCCCGACACTATTGACTGGGCAATGACAAGCCTGGGCAACTTTAGAATGGGCCCTTTTTTATTAACGGACTTCATCGGACATGATATTAATTATGCGGTTTCAGAGTCTGTTTGGAGGCAATTTTATTTTGAGCCGCGCTTTCGGCCAAACATATCACAAAAAAGACTCGTTGAAATGGGGTGGCTAGGAAGAAAAACTGGACGTGGTTTTTATCGCTATGAAGACGGTGCTGCCATTACGGCGCCTGTTAAAGACGAAAAACTAGGGAAGGAAATTTTAGAAAGGGTGCTTGCTTTAATTATAAATGAAGCCATTGACGCTTTAGACCATAACCTTTGCTCGAAAAAAGACCTTGAAATGGCGATGACTAAAGGTGTAAACTACCCAATGGGACTTATAGCTTGGGCAGAGAATATCGGTCCCGAAAAAGTCTTAAAAACCTTATGTGAACTGCAAAAAAAGACAGGAGACATGAGGTATCGACCCAGCCCCCTCCTTCAGGAATGGGCCAGAACAGGAAAGCTAGAGTTAAAATAAATTAGTTTCAATGACCAATCCAGTAACATTCGATCTAGCAATTGCGCGCATTCGCTCCATGAGCGAGGAGGAATACGGAGAGACCCTTACCGTTTTTATGGACGAGCACCCCGCGTTGTTCGGCTTTTTACTCAATCTTTCTGAAGAGTTTGACGACGACGAACACGATCAGTTGGTAAGGAGCGCCATGTTACTGAGGGAAGGGTTTCGTCTAGCGGCGTTGAGCATACAATCCATAACGAGTCTTATAATACAGGACGTCACGCGTGAAGTGGTTGAAAATTTTGAAAAAATCGACGACGACGATGGGCCCAAAATCGAAGAGATGGTGAGAGTGTCACGCAGCCCATTTGTGTTTTCCGAGGTTCGTAACTTTCTTCACCAAGAGCTAAAGAATGGTCTTTTGGAAAGGAAGGGACAGCAGCATAATTTGATGGTTTTGGTGGATGTTTTAATCGGTTGCTTCGAGGAGTCCATCGAAATCCCAGAGGAAAAAAAGCAGAATAAATAGGGAACCATGGACACCAAAGACATTGCCCACCACATGTTCAAACAAGACGCGTTTAGTCAATGGCTAGGTATAGAAATTGTTTCAGTCGAAGATGGCGCTGCTGTCGTTGAGCTTGAGGTCCGAGAGGAGATGACTAATGGTTTTAACATTGCCCATGGAGGGATCGCTTACAGCCTTGCTGATTCAGCACTCGCTTTCGCTAGCAACAGCATGGGCCGCCAGGCCGTTTCCATTGAAACGAGTATATCCCACACCAAGCCCGTTAAGGCGGGGGAAAGGCTAAAGGCGGTTGCAAAAATCAAGGACAAGTCTAAAAAGCTGGCAAGACTAGAGGTTGAAGTGCGATGTAAAGATGAGCTTGTCGCTCTTTTCTATGGCACTGTTTTTATCACTGAAAAAGAATGGAAATGAAAGCATTTATTGTTGATGGGGTGCGAAGCCCAATTGGATCTTTTGGCGGTGCGCTGAAAAGCGTTAGGGCGGACGACCTTGCCGCACATAGTCTATCGTCTTTAATTTCAAAATTCAAAAGCTTAGACCTTGAGCTGGTGGCAGATATATATATGGGCTGCGCAAACCAGGCCGGCGAGGACAACAGAAATGTTGCGAGAATGGCTGCGCTTCTTGCGGGGATCCCGCCGTCTGTTCCTGCAGAAACAATCAATAGGCTATGCGCCTCGGGGTTAAGCGCTGTCCTGCACGCTCAAAGAGCCATCCATGCCGGCGCGGGTGAATTTTTTATTGCCGGAGGGGTGGAAAGCATGACAAGAGCGCCGTATGTTATAAGCAAAGCAGGAAGGGCTTTTGGGACAGACAGTAAGATGTATGATTCGAGCTTTGGCTGGAGGTTTGTCAACAGCCGAATGAAATCGATGTACGGCACTGAGGCCATGGGTGAAACCGCCGAAAACCTTGTTGAACAATATTCTATCTCTAGAGAAGACCAGGATGCGTTTGCTCTTTGGAGTCAAATGAAAACATTAAGCGCGGCAGAAAAAGGTTTTTTCCAACAAGAAATATCCCCTGTTGCCATTGCTCAAAGAAAAGCTGAAGACACGATAGTAAAAGGTGATGAGTTCCCAAAACCAAAAACATCGCTTGAAGGCCTCGCCAAACTAAAGCCGGCGTTTCGCAACCCAGGGAGTGTCACGGCAGGAAACTCAAGCGGCTTAAACGACGGGAGCTGCGCGATTTTAATGGCTTCAGAACAGGGGCTTCTTACGATTAATGCGGACCCTCTTGCCAGGGTTGTCTGTGGCGCCAGCGTCGGCGTGGAGCCCAGAACAATGGGCATCGGGCCAGTTTTGGCGAGTGAGAAAGCTTTAAAAATGGCCGGGCTGAAATTAAAAGACATGGACATTATCGAGATAAATGAGGCGTTTTCTGCGCAAGTACTTTCTTGCACCAGAGCAATGGGGTTAGACGATCGCGACCCTAGGATAAACCCCAATGGGGGCTCAATATCTCTGGGCCACCCTTTAGGTATGACCGGAGCCAGACTGGCACTAACCGCGGCCAAAGAGCTTCAACGGTCCGCAGGTCGATACGCACTGGTCACAATGTGTATTGGTGTTGGCCAGGGTTTTGCCGTTATTTTAGAGCGCCACTAAATATTTTAATCTATGTTTTATTCTTTTGAAGGAATCAAGCCAGTTGTTCACCCTAGCGCCTTTGTGCACGAGCAAGCAACGGTAATTGGTGATGTTTGGATTGGCGAGGATGTTTATGTAGGCCCTGGTGCTGTTTTGAGAGGAGACTGGGGAAGAATCACGGTTGAAAAAGGGTCAAATGTTCAAGAAAACTGTACAATACACGTCTTTCCCGGAAAAAATGTTCACCTAAAAGAAGGATCACATATTGGTCACGGAGCGGTAGTCCACGGCGCAACAATTGAGACGAATTCTTTGATTGGCATGAATGCTGTGATAATGGACGACGCTATTATTGGAAAAGAGTCAATCGTTGGGGCCCTTACGTTTGTAAAACAAGGAACAATTGTTCCTGAAAGATCAGTTTGTGTAGGGAATCCAGGAAGAGTGGTGAAGCAGGTCTCTGATGAAATGCTAAAATGGAAAACCGAAGGAACTGCGTGGTACAAAGCCCTTCCTTCTATCCTTAAAAACCATCTTTTGAGATGCGAGCCTTTGGCTGAAGACGACCTAGATCGGAATCGAAAAAAGGGAGGGTACGCCCCGCTGAAAACCAAGTAGATAAAGCCTTTTTTTGCAAAATTTTTAGGTTATTAACTATTTATTGTTGAAAAAACCCTACTTTTAGAGACTTAACTCAATTCACCTTTAAACTTAAATTTTATGAAAATTCGTACACAGCGATTTCTCGGAGCCTTAGCATTTAGTGTGCTATCGATGCCGATGTTCGCCCAGCTTTCGGGGTCATATACCATTGACGCAAACGGAACCGGGACGAGCAACTACACTACGATAGGCGCTGCCACTGCAGCACTGTCAACCAGTGGAGTGAGTGGCGCCGTTACGTTCAATGTTGCGTCAGGAACCTACACAGAGCAGGTCACCCTTACGGCAGTAACAGGAGCGTCCAGCACCAACACTATCACATTCCAAGGTAGCGTAACCGCACCTTCAACAATCACATATACTCCAGCTGCGTCTTCGGACAACTGGACTGTACGTCTTGATGGAGCGGACTATATTACTTTGGACAACCTTACCATTACTACCGGCGGAACGTCCTACGGTCGATTGGTAAACTATACAGATACGGTAACAGATTTTAATCTTACCAACTGTCATCTTCTAGGAGCAACGGGAACTTCTACAAGCAGTAACTATGCTGGATTGTATTATACGTATCCTGCATCAGCTGGTGGAAACTGGCATGTTAGTGATAACGTGTTTGATTCAGTTTCGTATGCTCTTTATGTTTACGGATTAGGATACGGACCAGGATCTGGTGCTGACTCTATTTTCGTTGAAGACAATGTCATAAACACTACATATTATGGACTTTACTTGCGTTATGGTAAGTACCAAAAGATTCATGACAATGTTGTGAACTCTATGATTTCTGGTAATGCGCGTAACTACGCTTACTACCCAGTTTATGAGCTAGACGTTCAGGGCAACCAAATGAACGACGGAGCATATGGCTTGTATGTATACAGTGCGCCTCCTACTTCTGGAGCGACCGGTGGCATTAAGGCTACTATTAGCAATAACCACTTTGAGGGAACTTATTATGGTCTTTACCTTGCTGGTTCAGGAACTTCTACTACAGAAAAGTTCACTGATCTAACCATTGAGAACAACACTGTTGAGGCGTGGGGATCATCTTACAACTACGGTTTTTCTATTCGTTATGTAAACTGTTCTGCTAACAACCCAGGCAAGGTTCGCAATAACATGATCTCGTTGAATACAACAAGTACTTCAGGTACTCTTTATGGTATTTACCCATATCACTGTGCGAACTTAGATATTCATCACAACTCAATTGCAGCAAACGGAGGGTCATTGACCAACTCACGTATGTTCTACATGAACGCTTCGACTTCAACGAGTTACTTTACTCCTGGAGGCCTTAGCCTTAAAAACAATATTGTTGCCAACTTAAACGGCGGAATGGTAATGGTTGTTCAATCAGCTACTGCAGCTGGAGCTCCGGCGTACTTTACGTCTGACTACAATTTAGGATACAGTACTAACGCTACCCCTTATAACTATGGTGGCACAATGATGAACGACAGTGTTTGGAAAGCAACAACTTCTCAAGATGCAAACTCTGTTTCTGGAGACCCAATGTTTGTTAATCCATTGGCTGATCTTCACGCAATGGGCCAAGTAGCGGACAACGCAGGAACTTCTGTAGGTTTAGCGACTGACATTGACGGCGAAACGCGCTCTACTACTACTCCCGATATTGGAGCAGATGAGTACGCTTATGT
>MDTF01014176.1_pt1 | contig 30454 bp, 18 predicted proteins | sample 811191 | NCBI WGS metagenome assembly MDTF01 (sample SAMN05326649, study PRJNA326480) | marine metagenome | isolation source: seawater | place: Southern Ocean | collected 2011 | reverse complement strand
TCCCAGTGCTACAACATCTGAATAAATCGCACTCAAGACATCCGTAGGATTTGTGAAATCGGCAAAAACTTGATAAGTCACATACCCATCAAGTTCACCTATAACATCGAAGGTATCCTCTGGATTAGGTGTATCAACGCCGTAGAAAGCTGTGTCAACTTCTATTGAAATCCCTGTCATTTGTGCTGTTACAGAAAATGATGACAGACTTATAAAAAGAGCTACAATTAATAATCTAAAATTCATGCAAGTATTTGAAATATTCAAAGAAAACCAACCTGGATACAAGACCGCAAAATAACGGATTAATGCTACTAAAACGAGTTAAATGTGAGAATTGGTGTGAAAAGGTAGAAAATAGTTTCTCAGAGGGCTACCATCAAGTTTCGCAATGAACATCATCGAAAGAGGTACGCCAACAGCTTTAGCCTATTTTTGCAGTTGAAAACGATGCGAAAAAATGGAAGTCCAGAAGCCCTACAAACCTAAGAATAAAGTCAGAATTGTTTCAGCAGCCAGCCTGTTTGACGGCCATGATGCAGCGATCAATATCATGCGAAGAATTATACAGCGCACTGGCTGCGAGGTGATTCACTTGGGGCATGACAGGAGCGTTGATGAGGTTGTAACGACTGCCATACAGGAAGATGCTCAAGCCATTGCGATGACTTCTTACCAGGGTGGTCACAATGAGTATTTCAAGTACATGAAAGACTTGCTTGACGAGCGCGGAGCTGGTCACATTCGGATCTTTGGAGGAGGAGGAGGAACGATACTGCCAGAGGAAATAGCAGAACTTCAACGCTATGGCGTTGAACGGATCTATCACCCTGACGACGGTCGAGAGATGGGTCTTCAAGGAATGATTAACGACTTGGTCGAGAGAGCGGATTATGAAACAGTCCCTTCAATCAATGATCTTGACGGAGCAATCGGAAGATTGGGAGAAAGAAACATTCGAGATATCGCTCGCTCTATCACTGCTGCTGAAAATGATGCTGAAGCATTTTCAGCAGAATTTGCAAAGATTCATCCCAAGTTGCCAGAAGTACCTGTCCTAGGAATCACTGGCACGGGTGGGTCAGGAAAATCATCCATGGTCGATGAGCTTGTGAGACGATTTCTTGCGGACTTCCCCGAGAAACGAATTGCTCTTGTTTCTGTGGACCCTTCAAAACGCAAAACAGGCGGGGCTTTGTTGGGAGATCGCATTCGAATGAACTCCATTCACAACGAAAGAGTATACATGCGATCTCTGGCTACCCGACAGTCCAACCTGGCTTTATCAAAGCACGTTGCGGAAGCACTCAATGTACTGAAGGCGGCAGAATTTGATCTGATCATTTTAGAAACTTCAGGAATCGGGCAAAGCGACACCGAGATCATGGAGCACAGCGATGTAGCGCTCTATATCATGACTCCCGAGTTTGGGGCAGCGACACAACTCGAGAAAATTGACATGCTTGACTTTGCTGATGTTGTCGCAATCAACAAATCTGACAAACGTGGTTCACAGGATGCAATACGTGATGTTCGCAAACAGTTTAAGCGCAACCACGATCTGTGGGCAGCTAAAGACCACGAATTGCCTATCATCAGTACAATTGCATCACAATTTAACGACCCTGGAACCAACGATCTTTACTTGCGGTTGATGGCAGAAATTGGAAGGAAAACTGGAGCTGATCTTTCAAACGCTGAGGAAAATTATAGCACGACAGAAAAAAGTGAAAAGATCTTCATCATCCCTCCTGCTCGCGTGAGATACTTAAGTGAGATCGCTGAGTCGAATAGGGCTTATGACAAATGGGCTACGAAACAAGCTACTGTAGCTGGACGTCTTCAATCTCTTCAGAACTCTGCCTCAGAGTTTTCAGAAGACTCCGAAATTAAATCTGCAGTAGAGGCAAAAGCTGAAGAAGTGAAACTTGAGATGGATGCAAAAATGCTTGCATGGCTTGAGGATTGGCCATCTCTAAAATCTCGTTACTCTGAAGAAGTCTTTCGTTTCGAGGTGCGTGGAAAAGAAATTCGAATTCCTACAAAACGCACTTCACTTTCCCACAAGAGCATTTCTAAAGTAGCACTTCCCACCGTCACGGGTTGGAGTGATCTCGTTAAATACGCTGCACAGGAAAATCTTCCGGGATCTTTTCCATATACAGCTGGGATTTACCCTTTCAAACGAACAGGCGAAGATCCCACAAGAATGTTCGCTGGAGAAGGTGGACCAGAGCGCACAAATAAAAGATTCCATTATGTCTCTCTAGGCATGCCTGCAAAGAGACTCTCTACTGCTTTTGACTCTGTCACTCTTTACGGAAACGATCCTGCAGAGCGACCCGATATTTATGGAAAAGTCGGAAATGCTGGCGTGAGTATATGCTGCCTAGACGATGCAAAAAAACTGTACAGCGGCTTCGACCTGTGTTCTCCCATGACCAGTGTCTCAATGACAATCAATGGCCCCGCTCCCATGGTGCTCGCATTTTTCTTAAATGCAGCGATAGACCAAAACTGCGAGAAGTTTATACAAGAAAACAAGTTAGAATCTAAGGTTGAAAAAGTTCTCATTGCGAAATGGGATAAAAAAGGATTAGATCGCCCTCACTACGAAGGGACACTTCCAGAAGGAAACAACGGACTTGGGCTTTTACTCCTTGGGTGCACAGGGGATGATGTTTTAGACCCTGAAACCTACGCCCGTCTCAAAGTAGAGGCCTTAACATCAGTCAGAGGAACTGTCCAGGCAGATATTCTCAAGGAAGATCAAGCACAGAACACTTGCATTTTCTCAACCGAGTTCGCAATTAGACTGATGGGTGATGTACAACAGTACTTTATCGACCAGAAAGTAAGAAATTTTTATTCTGTTTCGATTAGTGGATACCATATAGCAGAAGCTGGAGCTAACCCCATTACGCAACTTGCTTTTACATTGTCAAATGGGTTCACCTATGTTGAGTATTACTTAAGCAGGGGAATGGACATCAATGATTTTGGTCCCAATTTAAGTTTCTTTTTCTCAAACGGAGTCGATCCAGAATACGCCGTCATTGGAAGAGTCGCTCGAAGAATTTGGGCGAAAGCAATGAGAGAGAAATACGAAGCTTCACCTCGAGCACAGATGATGAAGTATCACATCCAAACGTCAGGAAGGTCACTTCACGCTCAGGAAATTGATTTCAACGACATACGCACAACCTTGCAGGCACTTTACGCCATCTACGACAACTGCAACTCTCTCCATACAAACGCCTACGATGAAGCGATTACGACTCCTACGGAGGAGTCTGTGAGACGTGCAATGGCAATTCAGCTCATCATTAATAAAGAGCTTGGTCTTGCAATGAATGAAAATCCAATGCAAGGATCATACATCATGGAGGAGCTTACCGACCTTGTGGAGGAAGCCGTTCTGTTAGAGTTCGACCGCATCACAGAACGAGGAGGAGTTTTAGGTGCGATGGAGACAATGTACCAAAGATCAAGGATTCAGGAAGAAAGCCTTTATTATGAGACACTTAAGCACTCTGGAGAATATGAAATCATCGGTGTAAACACATTCTTGAGCAAAAATGGTTCACCAACAATCGTTCCTGGTGAAGTCATTCGCGCAACTGAAGAAGAAAAGCAGCTTCAGCTCCGAAATCTGAAAAACTTGCACAAAGCAACTGGAGCGAAAGCTGGTGAAGCTATTTCTAAAATACAGGCCGCTGCTGTATCCGGAGGCAACCTCTTTGAAGAGATTATAGAAGCTGGAAAAGTGGCCTCTTTGGGTGAAATTACAAATGCCATGTTCGAAGTTGGAGGTGCATACAGAAGAAACATGTAGGCAAACTACTTCGTTGATATGCCTTGATAACATGGTGAAAAACAAGTGCACATCCCTCTTCAGCTAAGAAGAGAGATGGCATGTTTCATCAAGAAAAGCTTTTTTTTAAATACGCAATTACCTCACAACTGTGATGTACCCTCTGTACGTTGAGGAGCTTAAGTCATGTGCCCCGAGTGCAGTCACCGAGTACATGTAAACCCCATCTGGAACAAAGTAATCGCCACCCACAGAGTCGTCTTGACCTATCCATGGCGTATCTGGATTGTTCGTGTCAAATACAATTTCTCCCCAACGGTTGAGAACTGAAAAGCGATATTGATCGGAAGTGAAGCCTTGGCCTAAAGGAAGAAAGCTGTCATTTACACCGTCATTGTCAGGCGTGAACGCATTGGGAATAAAAATTCTAAATTCCACCTCCTTAAAGTAAGCGACGACATTTTCGTAGGAGACACCCTCCAAATTCAGAGACATATTAGGACTTCTGTCACTTGGAGATGGCTCTGTAACCAACACTTCCCATCGGTCAAACTCCCACTGATCTGTTGCAGAGGCTTTGAAGACAAGTGGGGCAGTTGTGACAAGCCCAGATGTCCAGTAGTCATCTACGTAGGCCGTGTTTACAATGGTTACAGCACCAGCACCGTCAGGCCTCACCTCCACCTCTAATTCAGTGTGCTCAATGTAGGTGAACGTGGCTGTTACAAGTCCAGACTGAACAACTTGAAGGTTTGCCTCGGCTGAATTCATGTCAGGCAGTATTCCATTCACCACATTGGACGAGGTCCAGTGGGAAAATTGCCACCACTCGTTTAACGGCACAGCCTGCATTGGATGACCACTAACTGTCAGAGTTTGAGTCGAGGGATAATCTGAAATGACCACCCCATCTAAAACAATTGCACCGGATCCAGCAGGGTCTACATTGAAGGTAATATCTTCTGGCGGAACAGGGATTCCGAAATGAGCAACGATTGTAATATCACCTTCCAAGTTCACCTCCCAAACGAGATTTGTAGGGTCTGTAAGAGTGGCTGAACCCGCTGTGATTTCCCAAAACAAAAACTGTACGCCATAATTTTCTTCTGCAGTTAGTGTAATCGGTAGCTCCTCAAAATAAAATCCATCAAATGGACTTTCATTTGGAGTAATGTCTACTGTATTTATTTGAACATCACCTTGACCCACAATTTCAAGGGTGAGGGTGACGGGAGTGACATCATAACAGTCTTCCATTCCTGAAAGAAGTTCTGATTCACATCGATCGTCAATGAAGTCCCTGAGCTCTTGAAGCTCCACTTGCCAACCAGCAACATTGCCTCCCCATCGATTGCATTGTCTCGGCATTTCAGGTTCGATTACCAGCACCATACTGTCCAGGACTGAATGCATATAATCACATGTGAAATAGGTGTTCCCTAGATCAGCCCAACGATTTACATAGGTCGCGTAAAAGGTTTCATTCTCAAGCAAAGCATTGAGCACTGGAATGTGTCCCTGACCGCCAACATCTCCCATTGTTTCTGGGTTACAAGGATCTGCTGTAGCGCCTGTATCAGGTATGCCCGTGTAATTAACGTAATGCCCAAAAGTGGCATCCATGTCCCAAAGGGCATATCTCCATCTCTTGGCACCTCCATCTGGATGTCTGCCTCTCCACCAAGCCGTATTCCAATTAAGCCAATCCATCGCAACCACATAACTGTTGAGGACGAAGTAGTCAATCAAACTAAGCGGATGAAGCTGTGTTGTTACATAATCGTAATTCGCAGCATCCGTCATGTCTTGGGATGTCACAAAATTCACGAGGTTGTACCAATCATTTCCTGAGCCATACTCCTCCCAAGTACCACCCCAAGTTTTCAAGAAGTCGACGAAATGCCTAGGCTGGTCATAGTACTTCGCAGTGAAGTCAATGTCATCAACCTTCTCTCGGTAATCATAAACTCCCCAGTAAAGGCCATTTAAATAAACAATGCAACTCTCTGAGGTACGTTCATCTAATTTTAAATCAGCTTTGTGACTCAGAGTATGAACATATGAATCTCTGATGTGTGCTCCTGGCTCGAAGGGGAAGTTATCATTCGCTGCTGCCTTAAAGATTATTCTTTGAAACTTGTTGCGATTTTTTACTGCAAAAATCTGAGCCTCAATTGCATAATCGTATCCCATTTGATCTCTGGTCACATAGTCAAAGCCTCTTTGTCCGTAAGCATTTGAATCATTACCATGCTCGTTGCTGTCTCCAGTAGCCTCAACCCTGAACGATCCATTGGCATTGAAAAACTCAATGTGCATCGGTTCATCACCTCCACCACCTGGCCAAGAACCATCCTCTTGGCCATCTCCACTCACGGAAACGACTGTAATGGTGTGCGAATCGGCACCTGTGAAATAGGTATTGGTTGCAATGTAACTGGGTGCATCCACACCAGAGAGATCAAAGGACATTGCTCTCAGAACAGTGGTTGCAGAAACATTGATCGATCCAGTGTAAAGTGTACTCCCAGCATCAGGTGCATATCCATTGTTGGTGTACCTCACTTCATAGCCTGCGGGAACATTGATAGAGACATTGAGTCCGCCAGCGTAAAAACCAGCGGCGTCACTAAATAATGGTGTGGGTGCATATCCTGAAAACATATCTGCGCCATTTGCCGCTTCAGGTGTAGGGTTTGTACAAACTGACCAAACAGCTCCGCCGTCAACCACTCTCGCCCAACTGTGATCTGCCTGAGTAGTAGATATTTCAGAAACAAAAACATACTCCTCTAGGATTGTACCGCTGGGATCACTAAATACCATCGCCTCACCAGCACATTGGTTCACTTTAAAATTGGTGTTGAGGTTGCCGCCAAGATACAAGTTAGGAAGCAGCTCACCTTCTCCAGAACAAACAACAAGAAGGAACCCTCCGGCTGGAACAAATGTTCCCGCAGGTATTTCAAACTTATCAGGATTGTCAGGATTGTCACTTAAGAAATAACCTCCTAAATCAACAGCTGTTCCTCCTGTGTTGAAGAACTCGATATAGTCTTCGTTATCTCCCCCAACATCAAGGGAGTAGTTAGAACACGAAAACTCATTCATAACAACTTGCGCTTGGTTACCCTGGGTCACAAAGCACAATGTGAGTATCACTAAAAAATTTCTCATTAAACCTTTTTTATATTCTAATCAATGGACATCAAAGTAAAAACTACTGAATATCAAACCTACCTGACATAGGAGCAATTCGTTGGCCTGAAAGTGTAAAGAAGTATGCACCACTTGACAGATCTCTCTTTTCCATGACATAATTTGTTCCTCTTACTTTTTCTTCACGCACGACTCTACCTCTGGCATCCATAACTTGAAGGTAAAGCTCATCTCTCATCGGGTTGGAAAATGAAAGTGTGGCTGAAGAACTTATCGGGTTAGGCACAATGCTCACACTGTTTCCATCCATATTCTGAAGCTGAACAGCTCCGACACATCCATCGATGATGTCAATATGTGTGTTTTGATAAAACTCATTTACAACGTCTACACAGTGAAGAAGGCAAACATCTTCTTCAACATTTATCCAATATAAACGTAAAAAAGGAGTCCACTCATAAAACTTCAACATGCTCTCTCCTTCATAGCTCAGTCCGATAACCTCAGAACCACCAGGCATAAAAGATGGAGTAATCGGGTAATTCACAACATCTGCAAGAGAAATTGCTTGAGAAATTTCAATTCCCGAGAACTCAAGCTGATAACCCACTATTCTGTTGTTGGGGTTACGAACATGCACGTCTAAAAAACCTTGATCCCAATTGATATCGCCAATTTTAAAATGTGTTGTATCGAAAATATTGACAACTTCGTTGACAGGAAGACTACACTTGTCGTGGAATCCAGAGCTGTCTGGGTGCTCGTGAGCTGCGTTCCAGTATTGACAACGAGACATTAATGCTGCATCTGTCACTGTAATGTTGTTGTCTTGATCAATGTCAGTACAAGGAAGGACATCGATGTCATTCCCTAAGATACCTTCAACATAAGCAACAGCATCTGTGTATTCTTGAGCTCCGTTGTAATCAAGGTCTCCAACAAGGGTCACACCGTTACAATCTCCATTACAGTCTTCCACGGCTTGACCAAATAACGTGCCTTCACAATCGTTAAATGTCTCACAATCGTCGTAAATACTCACCACCAACTCATCCATGCTTCGATCTAAATTAATACATACAGCAGAAAAATTATTGGTATAATCTGTTTCTTCACGACCCAAAGCATCTGGTATAAAATCCCAGTTTGCTCTAACAATTAAATAGTATGTACCATCCTCAACATCTGTTACATCAATCCACTGACAAGACAGACCGCTGCCATAAATGTCACCACAATGAGCTGAGATACCCATGTTACTACAACCATACTGACCAGTCCCTCCATCTCCACATTCTAGATCCATTACACAAAAACCATTCTTAAATCCAATAGGAATGTATGTGCCATCTAATTCATATAAATCATACTTGGCATATCCTTTGTGGTGCCAGTGACTGTGACAGTCCCCAAATTCAAACTGATCATTTGAATCATCTGGCGAGCCTATATAGTAATCTAAATCTCCAATATTCTTAATGTGCGTTGTAAATCTGACAAGTTCACGGGTACCGAAACCATTCAAACAACCTTCTTCAACATAGCAATCAGAATCACTTACCTCCATGATGTCTGTTTGAAGACTGGATTCTATTGCAGAAGTTACAACCATTAAATCTGGTCCATTACACGCTGGGTCGCCTTGATAAATACACTCCCCACTGTCAATCTCAGCCAATGGGTTGTAGTTGCAAGCTTCTGGATCTGTGCATCCAACAGGTGGCCCCACAAAAGTATGAACCCAATTCCAGTCACCATCACAACCATCCACTGAATACCATCTGATCCAGTAGGTTACTCCAACATCCAAGAGCATTGTTTGAGAAGCTTCTTCTCCACAACCTCCCTGATTGTCGTCATAATAAATTGTTCCGATGTTGCTGTTGTCAAAATTACCCATGCTGCAGTAATCGTAGACATATAACTTGGTGTCACAACCTGTGCCACAACTGTTGAAATCATACATGCCATTTGCTTCAGGTGTGAATGTATACCAAAAGCTACTTCCTTCCTGTCCAATCACATCACCTGACTCTGAGGGCATGTTCAAATCGACTGCATCATTGCATGTTGAACCTGGAGCACAATCGAAGGAAACCTCATCACTGTAGGTATAGTTTCCACCCGAGGCTATTTCCACCCCGTCGAGATAAAGCCAGTAGCCACCAGGTGCATAGATGCCATCTCCAAAGGAATCCTGTATTTCAAACAAATAACAAGGGAATTCATCATCGGAAGCCATGCACAAAGTGTCAACGCCACCTCCAACTCCAGCAGCAACCAACTCACCTCCAACAGTGATATCCCAACTAATTTCAGTGGGATAGTCATCACTAATAATTTCAATGATTAATTCTGTTTCACCTTCTAAACATAAGCTTTGTGCAGAACTGCTGATCGAAAGAAATAGAACAAATGCAAGAGACAAAAGAGTGGATAAATATTTCATGGTGCCAGAATTAATTTACAGGGTAATTGGTTAGTTTCTCATGAAGCAATACCACACAAACGCGACAAGTGTGACATCTGCAAGCTTAAAAAAAAGGAATCAACTTTTTCACAAGAAAGACAGCATACAAAACGCGACAATTAGATACCACAAGATTACAATACAGGTTTCACCATGCAAATTACAACTTTTTACATGGAATATGTATCTTCGCAAAAAAAACACAATGTCAAATCACGAAGAACCACAACAGAATGAAATAGGAGGGCCAGTAACGATCGCCCTGTTGGTTTTTGTAGTTGTTATTGTTGCGATTTACTTTATAGCATCTTAGACAACAATCTGACGTCCAGCTTGTAAAAAATACAGCTCTAATCTACATCGACAATGGTCATCTCCTCAACCAGATGACCAGCTCCCGCGTATTTGTCGATAATCCAAAGCACATAGCGAATATCTACCATGATATTTCTGCAGCGGCTTTCATCAAATAAAATATCACTCATCGTGCTCTCCCAGCTTCTGTCAAAGTTGATCCCAACAAGATAGCCGTCACCATTAATGACGGGGCTACCAGAATTCCCGCCCGTGGTGTGATTGCTGCCCGTGAAGCAGATAACGAGATCGCCGTTCTCTCCATACGCCCCCCAGTCTTCATTTTCAAAAGCTGCAACTAGGTTTGATGGAAGGTCAAAGTCTGCGTCTCCTGGCTTGAATTTTTGGAGAATTCCTCGCGCTGTCGTCGTAGGGTTATAGGTCATCCCGTCATGCGGTGAGGACCCCTCAACTTTTCCATACGTTAAACGAAGCGTGGAATTCGCATCAATCGGAAAAAGCCGGTCAGGAAATAGCTCACGAAGACCACGTGTATATGTCGCTGTAGCAGACTCAACTTCTTTATAACCAGAACGGTAACCAGGCGAAATTTTCTCGAAATAATGGGATCTCTGCTCCAATATCAGAAGATATGCGGGATCATTTTTCAGCTTAGAAAACGCCTTAGATTTGCGCTTTCGAAGAAGAGATTCAAGTTCTTTAGGGTTGTCAAAAATAGATTTTTTAAAAAGATTAGAGGCGTATGAACTCGCTGAACTCGACGCATTAAAATCAGTAAACATCTTTTCAGGAGTCAAAGCCTCAGGGATAAGTTCCAGGTAGGTTGCAACGAGATCTCCTAAGAGTTGCTCATCAACAGAGGCGTTATAATTGCGCGCGTACTCCGTATTTACCTCAAGCAACGATGCGATTGTTTCATCCAGTTTGCCTGACGATTCCAAATCATCCCAACGTTCAATCAGGTCTGCAAAATCGAAGGCGTGAAGAAGAATATCTGGACCATAATACACAAGTTCAATAAACAATGCACGGGCTTCAACAAAGGAGAAGTAATCAGAGTTTGAATCTTGAATCTTCTCAATCACAGAGAGGAAATCAGGGTTAGAAAGCTCTGGTACAGATTGTGACAAAGCAACAGCACGGGATTGAAATTCAGATTCCAAATCGAGTTTTTGTTGGACGGCGTGCAACTCTACAAGGCCCTTTGTTTGACCTGCCCACTTCTTCCAAGCATTAGAAATGCTACTCTGCTTCGAAGCATAGGCAATTCTGAGTTCGTCAGAAGATGCTCTGGCGGAATTGATGATTTGAAGACTCACATCACGCATCGCAATACGCATCGGATTGAGACGATCGATGACATGTGTGACGGCATCTGATGTAAGGTATTGTTCAGTTCTTCCTGGAAAGCCAAAAACCATTGTGAAATCACCTTCGTGCACTCCATCTAATGAAACAGGAAAGTGATGAGCTGGATGATAAGGTACATTGTCTTCACTGTACTCTGCAGGGTTGTTTTCTGAAGATGCATAGATTCTGAAAACGCTGAAGTCTCCTGTATGTCTGGGCCAAAGCCAATTGTCCGTGTCCCCACCAAACTTACCTACTGCAGAAGGCGGAGCACCTACAAGTCGCACATCGTTAAAAGTACGTTTCGTGATTAAGAAATGCTGATTTCCGAAATCAAAGGCAACAACACCACCCGTCAAATCAGTTCCATCAGTGAACTCAGAAACAATCTCAGCAAAAAGTGCAACGCGAACAGCATCAAGCTCCTCACCTTCAAGGCCATCAAGAGCTAAAGCCACTCTTTCAGAAACATCTTGAATTCTATCAATAAATGTAGCCGTGAGACCTGGGTTAGCTAGTTCTTCAGATCTTGCCATTGCCCAAAATCCGTTCTTTAGGTAATCGTTTTCAACAGAACTGTGAAACTGTATTTGGCTATATCCACAATGGTGATTGGTGAGAAGCAACCCTTCTGAACTCACCATTTCCGCTGTGCAACCTCCCCCGAAATGAACAACAGCATCCTTCAGACTGCTGTGGTTCACACTGTAAATATCTTCAGCTGAAAGTCGAAGGCCCATTGATTGCATATCACCCTCAAGTGCTTGAAGAAGCGTCGGAATCCACATGCCCTCTTTCGCACTTGCGTTCATTGAGATCAGGGTAGAAACAAGCGACAAAAAAATAAACTTAAATGTAATTTTCATGGTTGAGTTGTATCAAATTGTTTTACAGAACGATCGCCCGTGAATTCCAAACTAAAGAACCATTCCCATCCATCACTTCAACCAAATAAATCCCAGAACTCAAATCTGAAACATCGAGTTGCATTTGATCTGTGACCTGAAACGTTTTCACAATTCGACCACCGCCATCTCTAACTCGACATAAACTATTCTCATTCAATCCTCGAAGATGGAACATGGCTGAGCCAGAAATCGGATTGGGTGAAATACTCCAGACATTCTCTGTCGAAATTTCAGATGCAGTCAATGCACAATTCATGATAGAAACAACAACAGCGTCTGTAACCTCACAACCAAATTCATTGCTGACTGAAACACCCACAACTGCAGTCGTTGCCATCTCATTCACTGTATCTAGAATGAAAAACGGACCTGTAGAGCCATCTTGCCATTGATAGTTGTAGTTACCAACTGGCCCAAAGAAAAACTCTGTGTTACCTGCACACATTTCGAAATCTGCACCTAAACTAAATGGAGTAACTCCCACAAAAGGCACCTCGATATCCATGTCAACAGAACATCCACTTCCATCCACAACTTCGACATTGTAAAACCCTGTTTCAACTGAGGAAACATCCTCCTCGTCCCAATCGAAACCTTTCGGACCATCCCAATCAATATCCATCTCACCTGTTCCTCCCACAATTTCAAGATCTAAAAAACCACCTGAGCCATTTTCACAAGAAGATGTAACAACAACATCGATCTCAAGAGGTTCCGGATTTACGATTGAATAAGAACCCGACAATATTTCAGATGAACAGTTAGAGACTAACTCTACGTTGTAGAGCCCAGGAAGAAGGCCATCTATAAGGAGACCTGAGCCTGTGTATCCAAAAGGACCTGTCCAAGTTGCATTCCAGTCAAGCCCACCGAACTCTGTGTAAAGGTTAATGGATCCGTCAGGATTAAACTCCGTCTCTAGAGCACAACTAATATTCTGAACTGTAGCACCCAGTACTGGCTGGATATCCGAAGCCTCAACGGTTAATTGAGCAAGACCACTAGCACCATAATAACCATCAATCTGGACAAGAGCCTGAGTTCCCTCTTCCATACATGATGTGTAACATGTGCTTGTAAGTCCACTTCCATCTTCACAAACGAAATCATCATTGGCTCCCACTAAGATAAAGCTGGACCAATCACCACAGTCGTCTGCGACCCATACAGCAACCTGAGTATCAAAATTCGTAGTGTCACTGCACAAGCTAACTTTGTAATTCACTCCAGCTTCTGCAGTGAAAGAAGCCCACACTGTCGCACTCGCTTCCAACTCACACCATGACCCTGGTGTATTACAACCATATGTTGAAGGTGATGTTTCTAGGTAGCTAGAAGTGGCCCCCTCAGATGAAATCAGTATCGGAGTCCCATCCGTAGATACATAAGCGGCATCACAGGGTACATCATGATCGATTAACACAACCTCTTCAACATCCACCGTAAATACATCCCCATAACCTTGACCATCGAAATTCTGAGCGGGCATTTCATCAATCAGAATCGTGAAATCAACCCCACCATCTCCATAACTGTCAACGTAAATTAAATCGACCTGAGAGCCAGTAACGAGACAAACTACCTCGGAAAGAAAAATCTGATTGCTCTCGTATGCTTCACCATCTGAAGCGTCTGCACCATTCCCATCACAGCCAACATCCATATTTCCACCACTCATGATGACAGGAGCTGAACCACATGTTTGTCCCAATTCTACAAGCTCCCAATAAGCTTCGTACCCCCAACCATCTGTGTCAACTAGAATCTGAACAGTAGACTCACCGTCAGGGCATTGAGCATTTAAAGAACCAATAATGAACATGGATAAAGCAAAAAAGATGGTCAGTGTGAATTTTTTCATGAGTGCAATATAACTTAGCAAAATGCTAATCATACTTTCTCCAGCAAAAACTTTAGACCTCAATACCTCGGGGTACAATGAGCTCGCCAGCTTACCTCATCACACAACAGAGGCAACGGAATTAATGGATAATCTGAGGACATACATAACCAGCGACTTGGTAAAAGAGATGAAGGTTAGTGAAAAGTTGGCTGAAAAAGTTTCAACCTGGCACACCAACTGGACAACACACACAACAGTAAAAGAAGCGATTGCTTCAGAGGCTAAACCCTGTGCCTTTGCTATGAAAGGAGAGGCTTTTAAATTTCTGGATGCCCCTTCACTGACACCAGAAGATCTTCGATATGCGCAACAAAACCTGATGATACTAAGTGGGCTTTACGGAATACTTAAACCATGCGATTTAATCATGCCATACAGACTTGAAATGGGACAGACCTTTCAAGTAAACCCTCAACACAAATCACTTAATTCGTTTTGGTCTACAGTATATTATAAAGCGTTTTCAAAAAGATTAGAAGGTCACGAAAATGGAATTATTCTCAATCTTGCCAGTGATGAGTACAGCAAAGTTGTCCTCAAATCAGGTATTCATGCAGAGGTAATTACTTGCTCTTTTAAAGAAGAAGGAAAGAAAGGCTTTAAATCCATAAGTACATTTGCGAAACAAGCTCGAGGAGAGATGACTCGATTTGTGATTAAAAAACAAATCAAAACCGTGGAAAAATTGAAATCTTTTAACAACCTTCGATACACATTTAATTCCGACCTTTCGGATTCTAACAATTTTGTATTTACTCGACCATTAAATAAATAAATAACAACTGTAAATGAAATTCACTTACTATCTTCGCGGCGCTGTAGCAATGTTGGTTTTAGTTTCTACTATGCCAAGCTGCTCACAAGCACAACCTTCACAAACCCAAAAAATCAGTACCGAAATGGATTCTGTTTCTTACGCTCTTGGAGTATTATTCGCAACCAACATGAAATCCGAAGGGATGACTGAAATTAGTAGCGAACAACTAGCTAGCGGATTTGCCGCTGTCATGAACAACACTGCAACTCTCGAACCAGCTGATGCTGATAACATTGTTCGTGAAGCGATGGCTTCTGTGAAAGAAAAGGTTTCTAAAGCTGCCAAGGCAGAAGGAGAATCTTTCTTGGCAGAAAATGCAAAAAAAGATGGCATTTCAGTTACTGAATCTGGACTACAATATCACCACGATACTGTTGGAACAGGCGCAAGCCCAGATGAAAATGACAAAGTAACTGTTCACTACAAAGGAACACTACTAGACGGTACTGAATTTGACTCCAGCTACAGTCGAGGAGAACCTATCTCTTTTCCTTTAAATGGCGTTATCGCAGGCTGGACTGAAGGACTTCAATTAATGAAAATTGGAGGAAAAACTACATTCTACATTCCTCAAGAACTTGCTTACGGAGAACGACCTAATCCAGGTGGACCGATACCTCCTTTCGCAGCATTGATCTTTGAAGTGGAACTGATTGAAGTTGCACCTGCTGAGTAAGCAGGGTGTAAATCACTGATTTTCAGACTTAAGCTAATGGCGGGGGAATTTTCTCGCCCTTTTTTTTTTGTTGTAAATTACAACTTCAAAATCAATAGTATTTTCCCCCATGTTTCCCATCACCAATGACGCTGTAGTATTTGGTCTACTTGCAGTAACACTAGCCGGAATATTTCATGCTTCCAGTCTGCCTCGATTCAAGAAGTTTTTCACATTTGTACCAAGCCTCCTATTGTGCTACTTTATACCAGCCGCTTTTAATTCATTGGGGATTGTAGATGGTGAAGCGTCAAGCTTGTACTTTGTTGCTTCGAGATATTTACTTCCTGCCAGCTTGGTTCTTTTGTGTTTAAGCATTGATTTAAAAGGAATTTACAACTTGGGTCCCAAAGCTTTAATTATGTTTTTCGCTGCAACATTTGGCATCGTTATAGGAGGACCAATTGCGCTTTATATCGTTGGACAATTTAATCCCGAGGTGTTCGGGGGTGATGGAGCTGAAGCGATGTGGAGAGGACTGTCCACCGTGGCGGGGAGCTGGATTGGCGGAGGAGCCAACCAAGCTGCTTTAAAAGAAATTTCAGGAACCTTAGATAAACAGTTTTCAATCATGCTGATCGTCGATGTTTTTGTCGCCAACTTGTGGATGCCTTTCCTTTTATACGGAGCGCTGAAATCAAAAGAAATAGACAAATGGCTCAAGGCGGACAGCTCCGCTGTAGATGCGTTAAAAGAAAGAGTAGAGAAATATTCAGCCAGCATAGCAAGAATCCCCTCTTTTTCGGACCTGATGGTCATTGTAGGCATTGCCTTCGGATCTGTTGCAATAGCACACATTGTAGCTGACACAGCAAGCGTAGGTATTCAAGAATGGTTTAGAGGAATTTTAGCCATAAATCCTTCTAGCTTCGTGAAATACCTTTCATCATTAGAAAATGGTTTTTTCTGGATCGTTATCGTTTCAACAATATTGGGTGTTGCTCTTAGCTTCACTAAAGCGAATAAATATGAAGGTGCTGGAGCCAGTAAAGTGGGTTCACTTTTTCTTTACATCCTCGTTGCTACGATCGGAATGAAGATGGATGTCGGAGCATTAATTACAAATTGGGCAACTTATTCGTCTGCCATTATCATTGGGTTGATATGGATGCTCGTCCACATCACTGTTCTAATCACAGTAGCAAGGATCATTAAAGCTCCATTTTTCTTTGTCGCAGTAGGGTCTCAAGCGAATGTAGGAGGCGCAGCATCTGCTCCCATTGTTGCCAGTGCATTCTCCACTGCACTAGCTCCTGTCGGAGTTCTATTAGCAGTTCTAGGCTACGCGGTAGGGACAGTGGCTGCCATTGTATGCATGGAATGGATGCATCTTATTTCTTAAAGCTATACAACCTTAGCTAAAGAAATGACCCTTCACTACTTTCTTGGCTTCTAAGTATGCTTTGTTTTCAGGGTCAAAACCGACTTGAAGGGGAACACGCTCTACAACATTGATATCATCAAGATCATCAAATGCTCCAACTTTTTCCGGGTTGTTGGTTAAAAGCTTGATCTTATAAATTTTTAAATGTCTAAGGATTTCGATGGCTGGGTCAAAAGTTCTGCCATCTTCTGGATGCCCCAAGTCTAAGTTCGCTTGGAAGGTGTCTAGACCATTATCTTGAAGGATATACGCTTTTAACTTCTCAACCAAACCTATCCCTCTCCCCTCTTGTCTCAAGTAAATAAGCACACCTCCACTTTTTTGGAGCATCGCCATTGAGAAGGCCAATTGATCACCACAATCACAACGTGAAGACCTGAAGACATCTCCTGTCATACACTCGCTGTGGATTCTGACAGATACAGGGTCCAAAGAGTTTTGTTTAAAGCCGTCAGACACAAGAGCCAAGTGTGGCATCTCCTCCCGACCACTGTCAAAAGCCAATATTCTAAACCCACCAAACTTGGTAGGCAACCTTGATTCTACAAGAAGTTTTACCGATGTTTCCATTAGCCAAAGATACTTCTTAGGATGATTAACTACGCTTATAAAAAACTCTTCACTTTGATAAAAAGTGTTATAAAATGAGTTGGTGATGTGCTTCACGAAGACAGAAAATTAAGCTCTACAAAACCCCAAAAAAGGATGGAACCAAAGACTGATTCAAATAGCTTGAAGTTCCTGTCACACATCCAACATCATATGAATCCTGGATCTAGTTATCATTTCGAAACACAAACTATCTAAATCGATCAATCGACAACATGATTGTTGATAGCAAAAAAAAGCGCCAATCCGAAGATTGGCGCTTTCTAAAAATATTGTTGTTTTAAAGACTACTGAAGATCTTCACAAGTAGCACCGTATGCAATTAAGAAGTCAAGCAAGTCGGCAGAACCAATCTCACCATCACCGTTTGTATCAAACGGACAACTTCCTCCTGTACATGGCTCAGTTACACATGAACCATCATCATTGTTAGCAAGGGCGTTGAAGTTTTCTGCTTCTTCATTCGTACAGCCAGAGAACACACACGATCCATCGTCAGATGAATTTCCAGCATCGTAGTTGTCCGCACTTGCGTAAGTACAACCCTCAGCAATACATGAACCATCATCATCTGTTGCTTCAGCGTTAAAGTTCTCTGCGTTTGGATTTGTACAACCAAATATCACACATGAACCATCGTCTGATAAAGCTCCAGCATCATAGTTGACAGCATTGGGGTTTGTACATCCTGAACAAGAACTGTTGTCTCCTCCGCAAACACCACAGACGTCAACGTCTGTACATGAAGGGAAAGTTAACGTCATTCCCTCAGCGTAGTGAGAATCTTGAGCTTGGTCACGGATTTGGATGTTCACAATCGCATTGACCTGTCCTGATGTTGTAAACTGGCCAAGTAAAACTCGACCATCTACAGGAACACCTTGAGCATTCGCACCAGGAACAACAAAGATAGAACCTCCAACAAATGTGTTTACAACAAAGTCGCCTCCTGTGTTAAAGTCGTTTAACGAGGATAAAGCTGAGTCAAACGCACTGTTTAATCCATCAGCATCACCAGGTGCAGCTCCAATGGTGAACCAACTGTCAAACTCTAGGTTAGGAAAAGCTGAATAGAAGAGTGGATTCACTGAACCACCAAAGTCTGCTCCAACAGCATCGTTGTAGAATCCATTTGATGAAGATGAAGTGATCGACCAAGGATTCACATCTGTTCCGTAAACTGCTGTTACTTCAGCAGCATCTGCAGTCAAATCTGCATACAGACGGTACGTAGTTGCTCCATTCCCAAGTGGATCAGAAGAAACGACCTCGTAAGAAAGACCCGTAGCAAGACCGTCGCCCCAAGAACATGAACCGTCATCGTATAAAGCAGAAGCATCATAGTTTTGAGCATCTAGGTTTGTACAACCAAAGCATGATGTACCATCTCCACCGCAGACACCACAGGCATCATCAGATGAACAAGACCCATCATCAATAACTGCTTCTGAATCATAATTACAAGCTGATGAATCTGTACAACCTCCACAAGAAGAATTGTCACCTCCACACACACCACATTCATCATCATAAGCACAACTACCACTGTCAATAATGGCAGATGGATCGTAGTTACAAGCTGATGAATCTGTACAACCTCCACATGTTGTGCCATCTCCACCACATATTCCACAAACGTCTAGCTGACTGCCATCGCAATCACACTCTCCGTCAGCGATTCCTCCACCGCCACATACACCACACTCATCCAGAACGTTTCCAGCACAATCACAAGTACCGTCAGCAATTCCGCCACCTCCACATACGCCGCAATCGTCAAGAACGTTACCCGCACAGTCACAATCACCATCTGCAATGCCATCTCCACCACAAACACCACACTCGTCATTCACTGAACATGAACCATCATCGAAAGTCGCTGAAGAATCATAGTTACAAGCTGAAGAATCTGTACAACCTGCACAAGTAGAGTTGTTTCCTCCGCAAACATCACATTCATCGTTTACAGAACAAGAACCATTGTCCAACTCAGCCAATGGATCATAGTTACAAGCTGTAGGATCCATACAACCCACTCCCACTTGTGGGAATGTTAAGCTCACACCCAAAGCGTAGTGTGAATCTTGAGCTTGGTCACGGATTTGGATGTTTACAAGTGCATTCACTTGTCCAGATGTTGTAAACTGACCAAGTAGAACTCGACCATCTTCGGGAACACCTTGAGCATTCGCTCCAGGAACAACAAAGATAGAACCTCCAACAAACGTGTTTACGACGAAGTCGCCTCCAGTGTTAAAGTCATTTAATGAAGTTAAAGCTGAGTCAAACGCGCTGTTTAATCCATCAGCATCTCCAGGTTCAGCACCAATCGTAAACCAACTGTCAAACTCTAGATTAGGAAAAGCTGCATAGAACAGTGGATTCACTGAACCACCAAAGTCTGATCCTACAGCATCGTTGTAAAATCCATCTGGTGAAGATGAAGCCAACTCCCATGGATTTACATCCGTTCCATACACAGCTGTTACTTCAGCAGCATCAGCTGATAAATTAGCATACAGACGGTATGTCGTTGCTCCAGTACCAAGTGGATTAGAAGAAACAACCTCGTAAGAAAGACCGGTACAAAGACCGTCTCCCCAAGAACATGTGCCATCATCGAATAAAGCTGAAGAGTCATAGTTCTCAGCTTCAGGGTTCATACAACCAAAGCATGATGTACCATCTCCTCCACACACTTCACAGTCGTCTAACACAGAACATGAACCATCATCAACAACCGCTTCAGAATCGAAGTTACAAGCTGATGAATCTGTACAGCCACCACATGATGAGTTGTCACCATCACAAACTCCACACTGATCATCATAAGCACAACTACCGCTATCAATTACAGCAGATGAATCATAATTACAAGCTGATGAATCTGTACAACCTCCACATGTTGTTCCATCTCCTCCACAAAGTCCACAAACGTCTAGCTGATTTCCTTCGCAATCACAATTGCCATCTGCGATACCGCCACCGCCACATACACCACACTCGTCAAGAACGTTTCCAGCACAATCACATGCACCATCTGCAATTCCTCCACCGCCACATACACCACATTCGTCAAGAACGTTTCCAGCGCAGTCACAAGCTCCGTCAGCAATGCCACTTCCACCGCAAACTCCACACTCATCATTCACTGCACATGAGCCATCATCGATGGTCGATGAAGAATCGTAGTTACAAGCTGCAGAATCTGTACAACCTCCACAAGTAGAGTTGTTTCCTCCGCAAACCCCACAATCATCGTTTACAGAACAAGAGCCATTGTCCAATTCAGCCAATGGATCATAATTGCAAGCAGTAGAATCCATACAACCCACTCCCACTTGAGGAAAAGTTAGGGTAATACCCTCAGCGTAATGAGATTCCTGAGCTTGGTCACGAACTTGAATGTTCACAACAGCATCAACTATCCCAGATGTGGTGAACTGACCGATGAGGACTTTTCCATTTACAGGAACACCTTGGGCGTTAGCACCAGGTACAATGAAAATAGAACCACCAATAAATGTGTTTACGACAAAATCACCCCCTGTATTAAAGTCCGAGATAGAAGTCAGAGCTGCGTCGAACGCACTGTTTAAACCATCAGCATCTCCTGGAGCTGCACCAATTGTAAACCAGCTGTCAAAGGCAAGGTTAGGGAAAGCTGCATAGAAGAGTGGGTTCACTGAACCACCAAAGTCAGATCCTACAGCATCATTGTAAAAACCATCTGCAGATGAAGAAGCAAGCTCCCATGGCTCAGTATCCGTTCCATATACTGCTGTTGCTTCAGCAGCTTCTGGAGTTAAGTCGGCATACAAGCGGTATGTGTTTTGACCATCACCCATTGGGTTAACAGCTATAGTTTCATATGATAAACCAGACACAAGTCCGTCTCCGAAGGTACAAGAACCATCGTCTTCCGACGCAGATGAGTTGTAGTTGTCCGCTGAAGGGTTTGTACAGCCTGGCTGAGCAACAAATGGAAATGAAATTGAAACACCTTCACTGTTACTTGTATTGGTGTCTAGGTCATCCCACTGAAGATTTACCGTTAGATTCACGATACCGTCAGTCGTAAACTGGCCGATAAGAACTCGTCCATCATCACCAGCTTCAGCATCAGTCGAAACGTCAGGTATTAAGAAGAAAGAACCTCCAACAAATGCATCTAAAATAAAACCTGATCCTGCTTCGAAAGAAGCAAAGGCATCGTCCATTCCAACTTGCTGAATATCACTCGTTCCATTTGAGTCAGAAGATCCAATAGAGAACCAACTGTCATATTCCAATGAAGGAAAGGCACCGAAAAAAGCTGGATTAATTGTATTTCCTAAAACACCACCAACAGCATCTTGATAGAAAGCAGTTGTTACACTCAATTCCATCGGCGCACTTTCAAGTGCATAAACAGCAACTAGCTCATCTGTTGGGCTATCAAATGTTGCATATACACGATAAACAGTTCCATAAGGTGACTCTGTGTAAACTTCGCTTTCAAGGCCAATTAAATTAGCTTGAGCAAAACCTGCAGTCAAAGCTGCTAGGACAAATAATAAGTAACGTTTCATATGATTGGTCGATAAAAATCAGTTAATTAATTGAATGATTCTAGATTAAGACGCAAATTAACGAATTAGGTTGCTCCTATTAAAATCTTTTCTTAGTTTCTATTTATACAATTGAGATCTTCAAATGCTTGAGACAGTCTTTTCACAAAAGTCTTTTCCCCTTCTCTGAGCCAAACTCGAGGATCATAATATTTTTTGTTGGGTTTATCGTCACCGTCAGGGTTGCCGATTTGTTCTTTTAAATATTCTGACTTAAGAGCCATGTAATCACGAACACCACAAAGAGAAGCCCACTGCATATCGGTGTCAATGTTCATTTTTATAACTCCGTAACCGATCGCCTCACGTATTTCCTCATGTGTGGATCCGCTTCCACCGTGGAACACAAAGTCAACGGGATTGTGACTCAATTCATTTTTTTGAGAAATAAATGCTTGGCAGTTTTTTAAAATTACAGGACGAAGCTCAACGTTTCCGGGCTTGTATACACCATGTACATTTCCGAAAGCAGCGGCGACAGTAAATCTATCACTCACCATTGAGAGTTCATCAAAGGCATATGATATTTCTTCTGGCTGGGTATAGAGACGTGAACTATCAATGTCCGTGTTGTCTACACCATCCTCCTCTCCTCCTGTTACACCAAGTTCAATCTCTAGGTACATCCCCATCGGTGCCATTCTTGCAAGATACTCTTTACAAGTAGCTACATTTTCTTCAACGGGCTCCTCACTTAAGTCAATCATATGAGAGCTGTATAAAGGATTTCCTGTTTCTGCAAAATGCTTTTCGCTTGCAGAAATAAGTCCGTCAATCCAAGGAAGCAACTTGCGCGCGCAATGGTCTGTGTGCAATATCACAGGTACGCCATACGCCTCGGCCAACGCATGAATATGATGAGCACCAGCTACTGAACCAAGAATAGCAGCTTCTTGACCTTCAAGCTTAAGACCTTTTCCAGCATTAAAAACAGCACCTCCATTTGAAAACTGAATGATGACTGGAGAGTTCAACTCTTTTGCTGTTTCCATAACAGCGTTAACAGAGCTTGATCCAATAACGTTCACCGCAGGCAAGGCATAGCCGTTTAATTTGGCATCATCAAACACTTCACGAATCTCATCTCCAAACAAAACACCTGATCTAAATTTTTTACTCATCTTAATATATATTGTACACAAAAATAACGGATTTAATCTTGATCTACACTGCTTTACAGTTGTGAGGTTATCAACCAGACATCATTCTTTAAAAAACAAAAAAGAGCAACTACTTTCTCTTTTGAAAAGATCGAACGACCTCTTCAGGAGATATCCCAAGATGTTTGAGTGACTGCCTGGAGATATCAGCTTCCCTAGAGTCTGGATAAAGTTCAATTACGTTTTTGTACATTTTCTCTGCCATCTCATCATCTTCCAGCTCGTTTTCATACAAATAACCCACGAGAAGAGCGCACATAACCCCTCTTTCATAGTTGGGAAAACCGTCATGGACAGATAGCAATTGCTTAATTGCTTCACGGGTTTTACCAAGACCTCTTAACAAATCTGCTCTCCTAGTGAGATATTCTGGAGTTAAAGAATCATTGGGACAAGCATTTGAAAACTCAGCATATGTCCTGACTAGATTCGTTACATTTAATGTGTCAAACGCCATACCTTTCTTCAAGCTTGATTCCATAGAATCAACCAAAGCCTGCCTTTCTGCGCAAGAAAATTCTTTCTCATCAGCTTTAGGGGTGCATGAAACACACAACACAATCATTGTCATGACAAACAGTGGATACCGATTCTTCATCTTCCTTTCTTTTTTGGCAATTTCATTTTGTAATCAACTGGAATTTTCCCCAAGCCTATGTCTCGCAACTTTCCATGAAGCAATCTACGCTTAACTGCTGAAATGTGATCTGTGATCATAATCCCATCGAGATGATCATTTTCATGAAGTACAATCCTCGCCGCGACACCTTGTAGCTTTTCTTCAACCAAGTCCCAATGTTCATTGTAGTATTCAACTGTGATCTCGTTAGACCTGACTACAGATTCTCTGATGCCGGGAATAGACAAACAGCCCTCTTCCATACTCACCTTGTCTTTTGAATGGTCAAAAATAACAGGATTAATCATCACTCTTTTAAACCCCTCGCAACCTTTATCACCATTTTCTCCTTCTGAAAAAGGAGAGCCATCAATTAAAAACATCCTGACAGATTCTCCTACCTGAGGAGCAGCAAGTCCAACTCCCTCAGCATGATACATTGTCTCCCACATATCATCAATCAACTTAGAAAGCCCTGAATGTCCCTCATTTATTTCTTCCGCCTCAGCTTTTAACACAGAATCCCCAAAAGCAACTATAGGTTTTATCATTTTACAAAATTAAGAATGTTACTTTTGTAAAATGGCAATTTTAGATTCTATTCCTGAAGCAATTGAAGTAATTCGCTCAGGAGGCGTTATTATAGTGGTCGATGACGAGGACCGTGAGAACGAAGGTGACTTTATTACCGCTGCTAGAAGTGTCACTCCTGAGATCATCAATTTTATGGCAACTCACGGACGAGGGCTTATTTGCGCACCTTTAATCGAGAGTCGTTGTGATGCTTTGGGACTGGGCCTGATGGTCCAAACAAACAACGCCGCTTACGAAACACCTTTTACAGTATCAGTTGACCTGATAGGAAACGGATGCACAACAGGGATATCCGCAAGCGATCGTTCAAAAACCATACATGCATTAATCGATCCCGACACCGACCCCAACAATTTGGGGAAACCAGGTCATATTTTCCCATTGCGTGCAAAAGCGGGTGGAGTTCTTAGAAGAAATGGCCACACGGAAGCTGCAATTGACTTTGCAAGACTTGCCGGTTTTGAACCCGCTGGTGTCATCGTTGAGATCTTAAATGAAGATGGAACCATGGCCAGGCTTCCTGAATTAAAGAAGCTAGCGATAAAACACGACATGAAACTTGTCTCAATTGCAGACCTAATCGCTTACAGGCTAGAAAACGAGACACTCATCGAAAGAACAGTTGAAGTCAAACTCAATACTGAGTTCGGATCATTTACTGCAATATCTTACCGTCAAATCACAAACGATGTTGAACACCTCGCATTGGTAAAAGGCAAGTGGGAACCTGGTGACGTAGTCCCAGTTCGAGTTCATGCGTCTAGCATGATTGGCGACATCTTCCAAGTCTCCGATCTAGGCAAGGGGCCTCAGCTTCAGGCGGCAATGTCTAAAATAGAAGAACTTGAATATGGCGCAATTGTATTCATCAACAAATTGCATCAAGGTGGTGGATTCGCTTCAGAATTAAAAGCATATGCAGCCTACAACAATCAGCAAAAGAAATCTGGAGTGTTTCATCCATTTGACTCCAAAGATTATGGAATAGGAGCCCAAATTGTGAGAGACCTTGGAATCGAGAAAATCAATCTTCTATCTGATAGCCCTAAAAAAACTGGAACAATTGGATATGGATTAGAGATTGTTAACCACACACCTCTAACGAAGTAAACTTACTTTTACCGGCACTTATTACACACAGAAAAAGCCCGCATTAAGCGAGCTTTTTCGAACAATAAAAAACAGGATAAAAGTAACGTCTACTTTTTAAACTTCTCGTACTTCTGACGGAATTTATCAATACGTCCAGCTGTGTCCACGAACTGTGCCTTCCCTGTATAAAAAGGGTGTGACTGTGAACTTACTTCTACTTTTATTAATGGATACTCATTACCATCTTCCCATGTGATGGATTCTTTAGTATTTGTTGTGGAGCGGCTTAAAAAAGCGAACTCATTGCTCATGTCTTTAAAAACGACAGTGCGGTAATTTTCAGGGTGTATTCCTTTTTTCATATCTCAGAATTGGACGGCAAATATAGTGAAATAAATTGAAAAATATCCAACCACTCGCACAAAGAATTTCATGATGTTAATTTATCATAACGCTAATGGTATACTTTGATAGTTATAGTATGTATTACCATTATATGTTCATATATTAGCCAAAATCTATACGAGTTAAGCTGTTAAGCATAAACACAATAGATTTATGAATTTAAGTGAGTTTAGCCTTTGTGCTAAACATCAAGTGATAATTTGGTTAAGTTAGTCCCGCGCTAAAACGTTAGCGCGGGATTTTCTTTGTTTAAAATTATCCAACCACTTAAAATGTTTGGTTCCCCCAAGTGTTTTCGGACTTTATTTGTTAGTAATGTTTTAAACCACAAAAATAACTACCCGTAACTAAAACGAACTTTGCACAGAGATAATTGAAACAAGAATATGGAGACTATTCAAACTGATTGGAAATCTGCGTTAAAAGGATATGAAGACTATCTAGCTCTTGAAAGAGGGCTAAGTAAGAATTCTATCTTAGCATACATGAGAGATATCCGTCAATTTGCAAAACAAATTGAGACAAGTCATGGCCTCACCAATCCAGCGCTCATCACTGTCGCTCATGTCGAAAATTATTTATCTTATCTCTTCGACAATGGAATGGCTAAAAACAGCCAAGCCAGGAAGCTAAGTGGAGTTAGAAGTTTCTGTAAATTTTTAAGAATCGAAGGAATCATGCAGATTGATCCTATCGAATTGATCGAAGGCCCTCGGCCAGAGAGAAAGCTTCCTGATGTTTTAACTGTGAATGAAATTGAACGACTCATCACTTCAATAGACATGAGCAGAAAAGAAGGAGTAAGAAATAAAGCAATGCTAGAAGTCCTTTACAGCTGCGGACTCAGAGTAAGTGAACTCACATCGCTAAAAATATCAAGAGTTGATCTCATTGATGGTTTAATTCGAGTTGTGGGGAAAGGAAACAAAGAAAGAGTGATTCCTATAGGTCACCAAGCATGTGATGCCATTGATGACTACCTCTCTCATTACAGATCTGAAATCACACCATCACACGGACATGAAGACATCTTATTTATGGGAAAGAAAGGTGTGGAATTAACACGTCAAATGGTTTTTACACTCATTAAAAGAAGTGCAATCACTGCAGGAATAAGAAAAAAGGTAAGCCCACACACATTTCGCCACAGTTTCGCAACGCATCTCATTGAAGCCGGAGCTGATTTAAGGGCAGTGCAAGAGATGCTTGGGCATGCTCAAATCACAACCACAGAAATTTACACACACCTTGACAAAAGGTATTTAGAAGAGCAGGTTACGATGTTCCACCCTCGCTCAACACCGACTTCAGAAGTTAAATCCTAGCGGAGAACTTACCCTCTTACAAGTTTGCGATACTTAATCCTTTTAGGACCATCACTACCAAGACGCTTCTTCTTGTTTTCCTCATAATCTGAATAAAGACCTTCGAACCAGACGACATTAGAATCCCCTTCAAATGCGAGAATGTGAGTGCAAATTCGATCTAAGAAGTAACGGTCGTGTGAGATCACAACAGCACAACCCGCAAAAGCGAGGATTCCTTCCTCTAAAGCACGTAAAGTATTCACATCAATATCATTGGTAGGCTCGTCTAAAAGCAACACGTTCGCTTCTGTCTTGAGTGTCATTGCCAAATGTAGACGGTTTCTTTCTCCACCTGAAAGCACTTTGCATTTCTTTTGCTGATCTGGTCCATTAAAGTTAAATCGACTTACATATGCACGAGAGTTGATTAACTCACCTCCAATTTCTATATGCTCATTCTTCCCTGAGACAACTTCCCAAACAGTCGCTTCTGGATCGATGTCTTTGTGGGTTTGATCGACATACCCCAATTCTACTGTATCACCTAAAGACAGCTCTCCATTGTCAGGCGTTTCCTCTCCCATAATCATCTTGAAAAGAGTGGTTTTTCCTGCACCGTTAGGCCCTACAATTCCCACAATCCCTGCAGGAGGCAGCTCGAAAGTCAATCCATCAATGAGTAGTTTGTCACCAAATGATTTTTGAAGGTTCTTGACTTCAAGAACCTTGTTTCCGAGACGCGGCCCGTTAGGAATTGGAATTTGCAAGCGGGTGTTTTTCTCTTTTGACCCATCAGAAAGCATGATTTCGTAATTAGAAATTCGGGCTTTGTTCTTTGCTCGACGACCTTTGGGGCTGGTTCTAATCCACTCAAGCTCTTTGTCCAATTCTTTTTTCCGTTTGCTTTCTTGCTTTTCTTCAATGGCCAAACGTTTGGTTTTCTGTTCTAACCAATTTTGATAATTCCCCTCATAAGGAATGCCCTCTCCCCGATCTAATTCTAAAATCCAACCAGCTACGTTATCTAAGAAATATCTATCGTGTGTCACACAAAGAACCGTCCCTTCATACTGCTCAAGATGTTGTTCAAGCCAATCGATAGACTCAGCATCCAAGTGGTTCGTAGGCTCATCAAGCAGAAGAACATCCGGTTGCTTGAGTAACAATCTACAAAGAGCAACACGTCTTCTTTCGCCACCAGAAAGCTCAGATATTTTTTGAGTGTCAGGAGGACAGCGCAATGCGTCCATTGCAATGCTTAACTTGGTGTCTAATTCCCACGCATCAAGTGCATCTATTCGGTCTTGAACTTCAGCCTGGCGATTGATTAAAGCATCCATTTTTTCAGGAGAGTTTAAAATCTCTTCATCCATAAACTTTGCGTTTATTTCCTCAAACTCAGCAAGTGTATCTACAATCTCCTGTGTACCCTCTTCTACAATCTCTCTGACAGTCTTGGATTCATCGAGATCCGGTTCTTGTGGCAAATATCCCACTGTATAACCTGGAGCCCAAACGATATCACCTCGATACGATTCATCTAAACCAGCGATGATCTTCATCACAGTTGACTTACCTGAACCATTCACTCCAATAATTCCAATTTTCGCACCGTAGTAAAACGAAAGGTAAACATCTTTTAAAATCTGTTTGCCGGTGGGTGTTTCTTTATTCACCTTCACCATTGAAAATATCACTTTCTTATCGTCGGCCATTTTATTCTAATTTTCCGCAAAGGTACTGCACATTAATCGAGTGCTAGACTTAAATCTCTTTCCCATTTCGCAACCAATTTCTCCTTGGATTCAGCCTTCGTTTCAAGATCTTTCAGCCCCAACACACCCACCTCATGCACACCCACCGGACTCATCTCTGCCAAAGCGTGAAGATCGTGGGTCGCGATCACAACTCCACGTGTGATCGAGAATTCACCAAGCATAGTGATTAATTTCCTGCGTGCGGGAATATCTAAAAATGCTGTCGGCTCATCTAACAAAATCCACGAAGCCCCCTGAGCTGATGCTCTAGCTAACATGACTCTTAAAGCTTGTCCATCACTTAAAGTATCAAGCCTTCTTCCCAGCAAATCTTGCAGCTCCCAAAGATCGACTTCACTCTTTCCACCCTTGAACGACATCTCTTTTGCCAAATCCAAGACCTCCTCTACTCTAAGTCCACTTGTTTTAGGTGGTGTAGACTCAACATAAGCAAAAAGTTGAGCCCTCTGATCCAACGAAAGAGAGTCAATCCTCACACCATTGTTTTGCTCACCAATCATCACCTCACCTTTTGCACCACGTTGAAGACCTAAAATAGTCTTTAACAAAGTGCTTTTGCCAGAACCATTGCGACCAACAACAGCATGAATCCCAGGCCCCTCAAACGATTTGTAAAGTGGAGGTGTTAAATCTCGCATTCCGCGATAACCCAAAACCAAACCCTTTAATTCAATGATTTTTTTTTTCATAGCTCATGAGTTCTCTTCCAAATTACAGCAATTACTATAGGCGCACCGAATAACGCCAGAACAGCATTCAAAGGAAATCCAGAATCTTCACTCCATGGAGCCCTCACCAACAAGTCAGCAAACAAGGCAATACAGGCTCCAGTCAAAAGAACAAGAGGCAAGGTTTGTTTGTGACTTCGTTCCTTTGAAATCATCTTGACAACATGAGGTGTCGCCAAGCCCAAAAATGCGATTGGACCACAAACTGAAGTCACTGCACCGGCAACGATGCCAACAACAATGATGATTTCCATTTTAAACTTTTGTGCCGGCGTTCCCATCGTAATTGCTATGTTTTCACCTAAAGTCCATGCGTCCAACCACTTTCTTCGCTTTCTACCCCAAACCATTGCAAGCACAGCTAAAACAGGCAACACGGCAGACACTTTCAATGATGCGTTCCCGAAAGAACCCATCCCCCAAAATACAAATGCTTGAAGTGATTCTGAACTAGCCTCTGACTGTAAGACAACAACAATCGCACTAACGGTATAGCCCACCATCAAACCGAACACCAGCAAAGTAATCGGAGATGTAAACCTCTTTGAAGCGACAAAAACCAAAACAAGAATGAATAAACTACCTACCGCAGCTACCAACATCAGACTATATCCTGAACCTAAATTCAAGAACCCCGTTGCACCTCCTCCAGCTAAAGTCAATATTGCCACTCCCAATGAGCCGCCAGACGTAATCCCTAACACTGAGGGCCCTGCC
>MDTF01018473.1_pt1 | contig 30455 bp, 35 predicted proteins | sample 811191 | NCBI WGS metagenome assembly MDTF01 (sample SAMN05326649, study PRJNA326480) | marine metagenome | isolation source: seawater | place: Southern Ocean | collected 2011 | reverse complement strand
CTTTGGTTCCGTCTCTATTAATATCGGTATAAATTAATCTGCTTATACCATAATCATTTACATCTTTCAAAAAATCTAAAGTTTTAATATTTAAGTTTTCTGTCCAACCAGAAACTGATAAATTTCCATCTTTAGCATCTAAACCTAAAGCAATTTTATTTCTGAATTTTAAACATGCTTCTTTTAAAAATTCTTTATTTTTTATTGCCGCACTACCTAAAATTATTTTTTCTACACCTGCGTCCGCATATCTTTTAATACTGTCAAGGGTTCGCACGCCTCCGCCTACTTCAACCTTTAGGTCATATCTGCCTATTATTTCTTGAATTATGTTTAAATTAACCGTTTGACCGGTTAAAGCTCCATCAAGATCAACAATGTGTAAATTTTTAAAACCGTGATCTTTGTATTTTCCTGCTTGATCAAGAGGTGAGGTTTCATATTCAGTTTTATTTTCAAAGTCACCTTTAATTAATCTCACACATTTCTTGTCTTTAATGTCTATAGCGGGCAATATTTTCATTTATAAATTTAAAAAATTTTCAATTATCTTTAGTCCAGCTTTATTACTCTTTTCTGGGTGAAATTGAGTACCAAACAAATTATCTTTTTCAATAGAACAAACAATCTTTGATGAATAATCTGTTGTTGCTGAGATTACAGATTTATCTTCAGGCACAAACTCATAACTATGCACAAAATACATATGGGATTTATTTTGAATGTCTCTAAATATTTTGCTTTCTTTTACTATTTCAATTTCGTTCCAACCAATATGAGGGAGTTTGAATTTACCATTTTTGTTATCTATTTTAGTTACCTTTCCAGATATCCAACCCAATCCTTTGGTCTCTGATTCTTCATAACCGATATCACCAAACATCTGTAGTCCTACACAAATTCCTAGAAGCGGTTTTTTACTTATAATTGCAAATTCTTTAAGAGCATCGTGTAGCCCATTAATACTATTCAGGGAGTCAATACAGTTCTTAAACGATCCTTGTCCCGGCAATATTAGTTTGTCACTAATTTTAATTTTATCTAGATCTGAAGTTATTTCTATCTTTACTTTGTCTTTTGTAACTTGTTTAACAGAATTTATAACAGAACTTATATTTCCTGATTGGTAGTCAACAATTGTGACATTCATCAAATTTATAAAGAGCCTTTGGTAGACGGCACAGAATTTTTAATTCTTTTATCTATTTCAAAAGCGTCTTTTAATGATCTTGCTAAGCCTTTAAAGCAAGATTCAATTTTGTGATGACTATTTTCACCATAAACATTTTCTATGTGTAAGGTTATTCCAGCTGATTGTGAAAAAGCTTGAAACCATTCCTTGAAAAGTTCCGTATCCATTTCACCTAATTTTTCGACTTTCAAATCAACTTTCCAAATTAAATAAGGTCTATTAGAAACGTCTATTGCAACACGCGTCAGTGTTTCATCCATTGGTATTAGTGCATGAGCATATCTTTTTATTCCTTTTCGATTACCAGCTGCTTTGCTAATAGCCTCACCAATAGCTATTCCCGTGTCTTCAGTTGTGTGGTGTAGATCGATATGCGTATCACCTTTGGCCTTTACAGAAATATCTATTAGAGAATGTTTAGATAGTTGCTCTAACATATGATTTAAAAAACCAATTCCAGTATCAATTTTATATTTACCTTTACCATCAATATTTACTTCAACAGCAATGCTTGTTTCTTTTGTTTTTCTGGAAATTTTTGCTTTTCTATTCATAAATTAATAGTGAATTTATTCAATGATATATAGCGAAATTAAGGTTTTATCAATAAACACAGCTTGTCTATTGAAGATATAGAATTAATAGCCACATACAAAGTATGAAAACTAGTGAAAATTGGCACGGGACTACAATTGTTTTGCTTAGAAAGAATAATGAAACTGTAGTTGCCGGTGATGGTCAAGTTAGTCTTGGCAATACGGTATTAAAGAGTAATGCCAAAAAAGTTAGAAAAATCGAAAAACGTGGCGTCATAGCAGGTTTTGCTGGGTCTACTTCTGATGCGCTGACTTTGTTTGAAAGACTAGAAGCCAAACTAGAAAAACATGCCGGTAATCTTCCGCGTGCAGCAGTAGAACTTGCAAAAGATTGGAGAACAGATAAATATTTAAGAAGACTTGAGGCTCTAATGGCTGTTGCAGATAAGGAAAACAGTTTTATTATTTCTGGCACAGGTGATGTTTTAGAACCAGAAGATAATATTATCGCAATAGGCTCGGGTGGTAACTATGCTTTGGCTGCTGCCAAAGTTTTGATTAAAAATAATCTTTCGGCAGAAGAAGTTGCACGACAAGCTATAAAAATAGCTTCAGAAATTTGCGTTTTTACAAACAATAATATTACTATAGAAAAAGTTTAGAGATGGCAGATACAACTAAAGTCACTAATTTAAATTTAGTTAAAGAAACTAAAGAAAAAGTAAGTTCTACTGTAAGTGCTTTATCTCCAAGAGAAATAGTTTCTGAGCTAGATCGATATGTTATTGGCCAAACGAATGCCAAAAAAGCAGTTGCTGTTGCTTTGCGTAATAGATGGAGAAGGCAAGCTCTTGATGAGCAAATGCGAGAGGAAGTCTTGCCAAAAAATATTTTAATGATTGGGCCAACGGGAGTGGGTAAAACAGAAATTTCTAGAAGGCTTTCAAAATTAGCTGAGGCTCCATTTATTAAAGTTGAAGCAACAAGATTTACAGAAGTTGGTTACGTTGGAAGAGATGTGGAACAAATTATTAGAGACTTAATTGAAATAGCTATAGCTTTAGAAAAAGAAAAAAAAAGGAAAGAGGTTCATGTTAAGGCTCAATTACTAGCAGAAGAAAAGGTCTTAGATGCTTTAGTGGGAAATAAAGCGAGCATAGCTACGAAGGAAAGTTTTAGAAAAAGACTCAGAAGTGGTGATTTAGATAACAACGAAATAGAGATAGAGGTAAATGAAAACCCATCTAGTATGCAGGGCTTTGAAATTCCAGGTATGTCTGGTGCTAATATTGGAATGATTAACGTCTCTGAAATGCTTGGAAAATCAATGGGTCAAAAAGCGAAAAAGAAGAAAATGAATGTAAAAGAATCTCACGATATCTTAATTGCACAAGAATCCGACAAGTTAATTGAACAAGATAAAATTGTAAGTGAGGCTAAAAAAGCTACAGAAGATAATGGTATAGTTTTTTTAGATGAAATTGATAAAATCTCAGCACGTGGCGATCGTACTGGAGGTGATGTTTCTAGGGAGGGTGTACAAAGAGATCTGTTGCCCTTGATTGAAGGAACTACAGTTAATACAAAACATGGTCCTATTAAAACAGATCATATACTATTTATCGCGTCTGGTGCTTTTCAACTTGCAAAACCGTCTGATTTATTACCTGAACTACAAGGTCGTTTACCCATAAGAGTAGAGTTAAATGCCTTAACAGAAAATGATTTTAAAAGAATTCTAAAAGAGCCGGACAATAGTTTAATCAAACAATATGTTGCTTTACTAAAAACAGAAAATGTTCATTTAGAATTTACGGATGATGGAATTGACGTATTAGCGAAAGTGTCTGCAGAAGTAAATGCATCGGTGGAAAATATAGGCGCAAGAAGACTGCACACACTACTAGAAAAGGTTTTAGATGATATTAGTTTTACCGCTTCAGATCGTTCAGGGGAAAAAATTATAATAGACAAAAAATATATTGAAAAAAATCTTGGAGAGTTAACAAGAGATACTGATTTAAGTAAGTTTATACTATAATTTTTTTAATTTTATTAGAAGAGCACCTTCACCACCATCATTTATAGATGCTACCTCGATACTAAAAATTTTATCTATTAAATCTTTCTGTGAGTTTATATATTCTGGAACAGAGTGTTTTAATTTACTTAATTTTTTGGAAACGTAAGTATTTTGATCTGTATTTGAATGTAAGCCCTTGCCAGTAATCAGTAGAATTTCTTTAAAGCCTTTTTCTTGATACTTAATTATTAATTCTCGTGCTTTTTGATTTGCGTCTAATAGGGTAAAACCGTGCAAATCAAAACGAAATCTATAGTTTGGATTGAATATTTTTTTACCCTCTAGCTCCTTGTCATAAATGTCTTTAGGATTTTTCAGATATTCATCCCAATGAGCTTTGTCTAAACTTGAGAGTTCTTTTTTTTTCACTTACCAATAATTTCAGCTAAGAACCAATTTGGCAATTTACTGTTAATATTTTTAGTAAACTTCCAATGATCTGTGACGGTTTTAATTTTATCGGGATTGCCTTCAAAAATATTATCATTTTTATCTTTTTTAACAGATATTATCTCACAGATAACTTTAACAGTTGCAAATAAATTATCATTTATTTTTTCAAACTTTTCAACACTAGATTCTTTAATTCCAATAAACGTGAGCTCTGATTTTATGTTCTCTTTATTTCTGTGGTCAACTGCTTGTTCAAAATTAATATAAATCTCTTTCGTTAAAAGCTTTTTAAGATCTTCTTTTTTGCCTTTTGCAAAAGATGTTATGATACTTTCATAAGCAAGTTCTGCTCCTTTCAAAAATTCTTTTTTTTCGTGATCTTCCAGTTTGTCTTTTAATATAGGTTTATTTTTTGCCTCAGGATTAAATTGAGCATATTTTTTTTCTTCAAAAACATTCGAGTTTTTACCTTCATGACCGGTCTTTCTTCCTAAAATATTTCTTAAACGCAAAATGATGAATCCTGCTATCATAGCTAGTAAAATTATATCAATAAAGCCGAAATTGTTGCTCATTATTTGATAAATATACATTAATAATATATTTTTGTAAGAAGCAAATGAACACACTTTTACTAATAGTTATTGGATTGCCAATTTTAGAGATCACACTAATGATTAAAATCGGCCAACAAATTGGTACTTTTAATACTGTCGTTACAATTTTTTTCACAGCGATTGTTGGAATTTATTACGCAAAAGTGGAGGGTATAAATACTATTAAAACAGGAATGTCTAATTTGTATAAAAATAAAGTTCCATTGTATGAAATATTTTCTGGTGCATCAATAGCTTTAGCAGCGGGCCTGTTAATTTTACCTGGGTTTATTACTGATACAATTGGTTTCTTATTAATTATTCCTTTTACAAGAAAAATAATAATAAATTTTTGGCTTAAAAAAAATTATAAGAACAAAACAAATATTAAAAGAGATGTTAGAGAAGATATTATAGACGGTGATATAGTCGATGAAAAAATAGAGAAAGATGATTTATAAAATAATAGGTAAATATATTAAAAATTTAAAGTTTGAGATACCTAGTCCACAAGTATTTTTCTCTTTGGGACAAAATATTTCGAACTATAAAATAAATATTGATATTAAAAGCAACCGCTTCAAAGATAAGATTGTGGAGGTTATAGTCACACTTTCTTTAAGTCCTATCAAAGAAAGTGTAGAAAGAATTGAAACTAAAATTGTCTTTGCAACTATTATTGAAATTGATGGCGATTTATCAGACAAAAAATCTCTTGAAGAAATAATTTTAATTAAAATTCCAAATGAAATTTATCCAGAAATAAGATCTTTATTTGTTTTATTGTTTGAAAAATCTGGTTTTAATAAAATTAAAATTGAAGAAAAAATTGATTTTAAAGAATTATATTTGCAAAGAATTACTCAGTAATAATTTTTTTTAAGTTCTTTTTTTAAAAAGTTTTTATGAAGTTGTATTTCTTCTGCGGTGGGCTTAACTATTATTTTACAATAACCCTTGTTAATATTTGTTCTATTTTCTAAATTATTGTTTAATTTTTCATTTATAAACATAAGTTTTGGCTCTTTGGCATCAAGTAAATTTATATAGACTTCTCTTAGTAGCTCGCAGTCTAGCAAAGCATTGTGTTTTGTTCGTTTTGAAAGGTCAATTCCGAATCTTTTACAAAGTGCGTCGAGAGAATTAGATGTTCCAGGGTATTTTCCACGAGCTACCTCTAAGCTATCAACAATGTTGTCTTTTTTAATTTCATTCTTACGGATTAACTTTAGTTCATAATTTAAAAAACCGAGATCAAAATTTGCATTATGAATTATAATTTTTTTATTTTTAATAAAATCAAGAAACTCATCTGCCACTTTATCAAAAGTTTCTTTATTTTTTAGAAATTCAGTTGAAAACCCGTGTACCTTATAGGCACCTTCTGGTACGTCACGTTGAGGGTTTATTATTTTATGGAAAATTCTATTTGTTGGTGTTAAATCGTTAGTTTCAATGCACGCCACTTCTACTATCTTATGCTTGTCATTAGGAGATAAACCTGTGGTCTCAGTGTCTAAAAATATTTCATTCATAAATTCCTACAATTTTTTTAACATTTTTTTTTAAAATTGCTAACGAATAATTATTCTTAATTATAAAATCACATAAAAATTTTTTTTTAATAGGGGATATTTGTCTTTTATTTAAAATTTCAAATGTATTCTTATTATTGCCTGTTGTAAGGAATCTTTTTAGCCTTATTTTCTTTTTAGCATCGACAAAGATTATTCTATCAAAATATTTATTAAGTTTACTCTCTATTAATAGCGGAATTTCTAAAACTAAAATTTTGTTTTTAATTTTTAAAAAAATATTCATTTTTTTTCTCACCAAGGGATGGATAATATCTTCTAATGTTTTAAGTTTATTTTCATTTTTTTTTATAAGTGTTTTTATTTGTTTTTTAATATTTTTTTTATTATTTATGTTAAACTTTTTAACAAGTAGGTTGATGAATCTGTCACTTTTATATAAATCTGCAACGACCTTATCAGCACTAAATAACGGGTATTTTTTTTTTGCAATAATCTTTGCCACGGTTGATTTTCCTGAAGAGATAGATCCTGTGATTCCTATGGTAATCATTTAATTTTTGCTGTTATAGTTTGTATTAGTTCTTCGTCTAATTCAGGTTTGATTTTATTCCACAAAGAAAATGATTTTTGGCCTTGGTATATAAACATTTCTAAACCATTATAAGTTTTTATTCCTTTTTTTTTAAACTTTTTTATCATCGTTGTTTCCCTCGGATTGTAGATAATATCGTAATAAACAAGATTATTTTTTATAAACTTAAATTCTTGTGTAAAATCCAAACTATTTTTCAATCCTAGACTTGTAGCGTTAACAATTATATTCATACTATTAACTTCTGTTTCAATATTTTCCCATTTTATTATTTTAATAAAAGGAAATCTCTTTTTAATATCTTCGGCCTTTTCTATGGTTCTGTTGCTTATAGTTATTTGTTTAATTCCTTTTTTTGCTAAGGCATAAATTATAGATGGAGTGACACCTCCGGCACCTAGAATAAGAATTTTATTTTGCTCTAAATTTTTCTCACCTAGCCTTTTTAAAAAGCCCTGTTCTAAGCCATAAACATCCGTATTATTACCAACTATTTTTCCATCTTTGTTTAAGCTTATCGTGTTCACTGAAAGGGTTTCTTTTGCGTCGTCTAATATTAAGTCAAGAAAAGGGATTACAACTTGCTTATAGGGAACCGTAACGTTGATTCCCTGTAATTCCTTATTTCTAATTTTTTTAATTATTTCCTCAATTTCGTTTTGTTCTATTTCAAGAAGAGAATAATTTGCAGAAATGTTATATTTTTTAAACCAAAAGTTATGAAGTTCTGGGGATATAGAATGAGATAGCGGCTTGCCAATAATGCCAAAGTTTTTTTTAGTCATGATGCTAATTTAATATAATCTATTACTTGTTTAATGGGCAGGCCCATAATCGAATCCATATTACCATTAACGCTTTCAAAAAGTTCTAACCCGCCTGCTTCTACTTGATAAACACCATAAGCCAGTAAGGTTTCCGTTTTAATTTTTTTTAAATAATTAGCTAATTGATCCTCTGAAAGTTTTTTCATTTTTAACTCTGACTGATCGGTGAAATTCCAAACCATTGAACCATTCTTGGATATACACACAGAGGTGATCAAATAATGTGTGGAGCCGTTAAGTTCTCTCAATATTTTTAAGCTTTCCTCCCTCGTGTTTGGTTTATTAATTAGTTTGTTATTTAAACTTATAACACTATCAGCTCCCAAAACGAGCTCATCTGGGTGTTTGCTGCTAATTTTTATAGATTTCAATTCTGCTAGATTTTTTGATATGAGCATTGGGTTTGCGCCCGCTGCCAACAATGAATCTTTAACTTGGTCTTCATCAATATTTGAAGGGATAACGGTACAATTAACATTGTTTTTCTCTAATATTATTTTTCTAACGCCGCTTTTAGAAGCTAAAATTATTTTCATGCTCTTTTTTTTATTTCAAAAACTCTGATGATTGAAGCTGCTGTCTCTTCTACAGATTTTCTTGTAACGTTAATAACTGGCCAATTATACTTTTTAAACAACTTATTTGAAGCTTTAATTTCATTTTGAATAAAATCTAGATTTGAATAATAAATTGAAGTAGGTGTTTTACTGGTTCTGCTCACTCCCAGTAAAATAATATCTGCTTTTTTAACATCCTTTGCACGCATGCCGTCATCGTGCGTCATGGCAAACTGAATGGCCTCAATTCTTTTGTAATAGTCTTCGTCTAAAACATGTTGGGCGCTTGGTGTATTCGTTGCTTTTTGATTTAACAATTTAGAGAAATTCAATATCAGATTGCCTAAAATACTAAAATTTGGATTTTTTTTTTTAATACATTTATGGGAAATATACTTCGCTAATTTAGTTTCTACAATTGTGTATAAAATTATTAAATTTTTTTTTTTTTCATTTTCTTTTATTATTTTATCTATTTGTCTCTCGGTTCTAACAAAAACATATTCTTTTTTTTCATAATCAAAATTGGAAAATTGAGATTTTAGTGCAAGAAATATCCTGTCAAGTGTTTCTCCTGTGGAATCCGAAATTAAACTGACTTGGTATTTATGTCCCATAGGTAATTATGTTAACAAATCTATTATAAGTCGTTGTTATACATTCAATTGTATTAATTAAAAAAACACTCCACAAATTGTAACAAGTTTTTAACATCTTGTTCTATGTTAGTCGTTTAAAAACTTGTTATAGTTTTTCTTTAATGATCACAATTTTATATGTTTAAGAAGGTTTTTTTTAAATACGTTGTGGAGTAAACTGTTAAAAAACATGTATAAATAGTTATATTAGTAACCAACATGCCCTATAGCAAATAATATACTTTTAAATATATTATTATATTAATGACTAGACTAACAAACTGTATATTAAACAAAGATCCTTCTTGCACGCCAGTTTGGTTTATGAGACAAGCAGGTCGTTATCTTCCTGAATTTAGAAAAATTCGATCTCAAAACAAAAATTTTATTAAACTTTGCTTAGATAGCAACCTTAGTTCTGAAATTACATTACAACCCCTTAAACGTTTTAACCTTGATGCGGCAATAATTTTTTCTGATATTTTAATGGTTCCATATGGTTTAGGACAAGAGGTTACTTTTGAAAAGAATATTGGGCCGACATTATCTAAATTTAATTTAAAAAATTTTCTAAATAATAATAAAGAAAATTTCACAAAAAAACTCAGTCCTGTTTATGAATCAATAAAGAAAACAAGAAAACAACTAGATAAGACCAAGTCATTAATATCTTTTGTTGGTGCTCCTTGGACTTTAGCAGTTTACATGCTTGGTTTAAAAAAAGATAAGAATGCACTAAATTTTAATTTATTAAAAAAAAAAGAGATTGAAATTAAAGTTATCATTGAACAAATAAACGAGTATTTATGTATCCATTTAGAAAATCAAATCAATGCTGGTGCTGATATAGTTCAAGTCTTTGACTCATGGGCTGGGCTAATTCCTAATAAAGATTTAAATGATTATTGTTATTTACCGAATAAAAAAATAGTTGAATTTTGTAAGGAAAAAAAAACTCCTACTATTTGTTTTCCAAGAGGGTTAAATAAAAAATATTTACAATTTGCTGAGAAAGTAAATCCTCATTGCTTAAATCTTGATTATGAAATAGATCCTATGTGGGCCAAAATAAATTTAAAAAATTTTTGTTTACAAGGTGGCATGGACCCTAAAATATTGTTTAAAAGCGAGAATGAAATATTCACCGAAGTTGATAGATATTTAAATATTTTTAAAGAAAGTCCCTACATATTTAACCTTGGTCACGGTCTGTTGCCAGAAACAAATCCTAACATTATAGAAAAAATTGTAAAAAGAGTTGGTAGCTTCAAATGAAAAAAGCCGTTATCTTATTTAATCTTGGAGGACCTGACAGTCTCAGCGCGGTAGAGCCTTTTTTATTTAATCTATTTAATGATCCCGCAATTATCAGTTTGCCTACCTTTCTCAGATATCCTTTGGCGAAACTTATTTCCAAGCGACGCGCACCAATAGCAAAAGCTATATACGCTGAAATGGGAGGCAAATCACCAATCTTGGAAGAAACGCAAGCTCAAGCAAACGCAATAGAGAAAAGTCTACAAAATGAAACAGATGAGTATAAATGTTTTATTGTCATGAGATGCTGGAATCCACGTGCAACAGAAACTATAAAAAAAGTAATGGAATTTAGCCCAAATCAAATAATTTTACTTCCACTTTACCCTCAATACTCTAACGCAACATCTGGGTCTTCAATTAATGAATGGCTAGATATTTGTAAAAAAGAAAATTTAATAAAAGAAACAAAAGTGATTTGTTGTTACCCTACGGAAAAAGATTTTGTCTTATCATACGCCAATTTAATTAAAGAAAAAATTGATTTAACTAAATTAAACAAAATAACATTAATTTTCTCAGCACACGGCTTACCAGAAAATAAAATTAAGCAAGGCGATCCTTATCAGTGGCAAGTTGAGCAAACCGTCAAAGAATTGGTAAAAAAATTATCAATAAAAAATTTAAACTTTATTTTAAGTTATCAAAGTCGTGTAGGACCGCTAAAATGGATTGGCCCATCTACAGAAAACGTCATTAGAGACGAAGCTAAAAAGCAAAAGATAATAGTTATTGTGCCAGTGGCCTTTGTTTCTGAGCACTCAGAAACCCTAGTTGAATTGGATATCGAATATAGAAAACTAGCAGAAGATAATGGTTCTAAACAGTACATTCGTGTTCCAGCAGTTACTGTAAACAAAGATTTTATTAATTCATTGAAATCAAGTATTTTGCAAGCCAGCCATGGAGAGAAGTTTACATCGTCTATTAAATGTCTTCAAAAATTTAAAAAATGCCCAAGAATACAAAATTTGTAATCAAATGAATTATTATCTTTTATTTAAATCTTTACACCTAATTTCTGTAATCTCTTGGATGGCTGGACTTCTTTATTTGCCAAGACTGTATGTTTATCACGCAGAAACAATCAACAATGAAGAAAAAATAGAAACTTTTCAAACAATGGAAAGAAGACTTTTTTACTACATCATGAATCCAGCGATGTTTTTATCCTGGGTGTTTGGTCTTTTATTAATACATTCAATAGGCTTTGAAAGTTTTGGCTATTACTGGTTGCAGCTTAAAATTGTTATGGTTGTGTTATTATCCTCGTATCACTTTTTTCTTTTTTACTGCCTTAAAAGTTTTAACAAAACTTATAGTAAGTATTCACCTAAATTTTATAGAATTATAAATGAAATCCCTACTATTCTTCTAATAGGTATTATCTTTGTCGTTGTTTTTAAACCATTATAAGACTTGAATTTTTAAGAAAAAGACTTATATTCAATATCACTTACCTCTTAAATCTAAAATCAAATATGAACCTACAAGAATTAAAAAAACAAAATCCTGCGGATCTTATTACTCAAGCGGAAAAACTTGGCATAGAGAATCCTAGCACACTAAGAAAGCAAGAAATTCTATTTGCAATATTAAAAAAATTAGCAGAAAAAAATGAAAAAATTACTGGCGCTGGTGTACTAGAACTTTTGCCAGATGGATTTGGGTTTTTAAGAGCAATGGAATCAAATTACTTACCGGGTCCAGATGATATTTATGTTGGCCCAAGTCAGATTAGAAGATTTGGCCTAAGAACAGGAGACACTATAGAGGGTGAAATAAGATCTCCAAAAGATGCAGAAAGATATTTTGCGTTATTACAGGTAACAAAAATTAATTTTGAAGAACCAGAAAAAGGAAGAAATAAGATTGCTTTTGACAATTTAACTCCGCTTTATCCAAACGAAAAGATAACTTTAGAGGTTGAATCAACCAAGATAGAAAAAAAACCTGACAATACAGCTAGATTAATAGATCTTGTTAGTCCAATTGGAAAAGGACAAAGAGCTTTAATTGTTTCACCACCTCGTGCTGGTAAAACTATAATTTTGCAGAATATCGCACAATCAATTACCACAAATCACCCCGAATGTTATTTAATAGTTTTGTTAATTGATGAAAGACCAGAAGAAGTTACAGACATGCAAAGATCTGTAAAGGGTGAAGTTGTTAGCTCAACATTTGATGAACCAGCTTCCCGCCATGTTGCAGTTGCTGAAATGGTAATAGAAAAAGCAAAAAGATTAGTAGAACATAAAAAAGATGTTGTAATTTTACTCGATTCCATCACAAGACTTGGAAGAGCATATAATGCTGTCATTCCAAGTTCAGGGAAAGTATTAACAGGCGGTGTTGATGCAAATGCCCTACAAAGACCTAAGAGATTTTTTGGTGCTGCAAGAAATATTGAAGAAGGTGGTTCATTAACAATTATATCAACCGCTCTAGTTGACACAGGTTCTAGAATGGATGAAGTAATTTTTGAAGAATTTAAAGGAACCGGTAACTGCGAATTAATTTTAGATAGAAAAGTTGCTGATAAACGTATTTACCCTGCGTTGGATATTACTAGATCTGGAACAAGAAGAGAGGAACTTCTTTTTGAAAAAGATGATCTGTCAAAAATGAACGTTCTAAGAAGAATTATAAGTCCTATGGGCACCATGGACGGAATTGAATTTTTAATCTCAAAACTTAAAAACACTAAGAATAACGCAGATTTCTTTGACTCAATGAACAAGACAAGTTAATTTTTTAAACTTTTACCCACACTCTTCTGTGTTACTAATAAAATATTATGAATATTTATGCTCTCTCATCAGGCAGAGGCCCTTGCGGTATAGCGATTATCAGACTGTCTGGAAAAGATGCGCTGCAAATTTCAGTATCAATTTCAAAAAAAAAATATTTAAAAAGTAAAGTAGTTAATTTTTGTAAGTTTTACGATCCTTTAAATAACGCATTAATAGATGAAGGGTTGATATTATTCTTTCCAGGTCCAAATAGCTTTACAGGTGATGATTTAGTTGAATTCCATACTCACGGAAGCAATGCGGTTATTTCTTATTTTTTGAAAGTATTATCTGAGCAAGATAATTGTAGATTAGCTGAACCTGGTGAATTTACTAAAATAGCTTTTCAGAACAACAAAGTTGATCTCATAGAGGCTGAAAGTATTAGAGACTTAATTCATTCTGAAACCGATTTTCAAAGATCTCAATCTTTAAAATTGGTTCAGGGTGCGGCATCAATTTACTATAATAATTTAAGAGAAAAACTCATCAAGTCGTTAGCTTATATTGAAGCCAAAATTGATTTTGCAGAAGATGATCTTCCAGAAAGTGTTTTAAAAGATGTGCAAAATTCAATCAAAGAAGTGCACTTAGATATTAAAAAAATTCTAGAAGATCACAAAGTGGGGGAAAAAATTAGAGATGGTTTTAGAGTATCTATCGTCGGAGAAGTAAATGCCGGAAAATCTTCATTACTTAATTTGTTGTCAAAAAGAGACGCAGCAATTGTTTCAGAAGAAAAAGGAACAACCAGAGATATTATAGAGGTTTATCTAAATATTGATGGTTATCCAGTAATATTAGCCGATACTGCTGGTATAAGAGATTCTACAAATGAAGTTGAAAAAAAAGGTATTTCATTAGCTATCAGGAAATCCAAAGAATCCGATCTGAGTCTAATCATGATTGATAATTCATCTAAGAGTATTGATCCTAAAATTAAAAATTTGATTAAAGAAGACTCTATTGTAGTTTTAAATAAATCTGATGTTGATAATAAACAAATGCATAAGTTTAAAGAGACAGAAGCAATACTAGTGTCTGTCAAAAATAATGAAAATATTATTGAGTTAATAGCAAAAATAAAAGATAAATTAAGCAGAAAGTTTATTAGATCAAATGATGTATTGATAACAAGGGAGAGGCACAGGAATAAATTAAATGCCTGTTTAAAAGAAATAGATAATTTTCTTAAAAAGGACCAAAATAAAGATATAGAAATGGCAGCAGAAGATCTTAGGCTGGCTACAAGACATTTAGGTGGAATAGTAGGAAAAGTAGATGTCGAGGAAATCCTTGATTCAATTTTCAAAGATTTTTGCATAGGTAAATAATTTAAATAAGATCTTGTAAAATTATTTTAGAGTAATACATTTAGAAAATGAGTGAAATAAGCTATGACGTAGTAGTTATTGGCGGCGGTCATGCTGGGTGCGAAGCAGCTGCGGCATCAGCTAGAATCGGTGTAAATACTGCCCTTTTTACACATAAAATAGAGAGTATAGGTGAAATGTCATGTAACCCAGCTATAGGTGGTTTGGGTAAAGGGCACCTCGTGAGGGAGATAGATGCCCTAGATGGTGTAATGGGCATTGTAGCTGATAATTCTGGTATTCAATTTAGATTGTTAAATAAAAGCAGAGGCCCGGCTGTAAGGGGACCAAGAACGCAATCAGACAGAGCTCTCTACAAAGAGCACATGCAAAAGATATTATTAAATTATGAAAACCTAACCGTAGTTGCTGACCCAGTAATTAATTTTTTAATTGATAATGAAAATAACAAGATAATAGGTTTTGTTTGTGAGAGTGGTAAGCAATTTTTTTGTAAGCAATTAATTTTAACAACTGGAACTTTTTTAAATGGACTAATACACATTGGTCAAAAGCAAATACCAGCAGGAAGATTTGACGAAAAGCCCTCCACCGGATTAAGCGAACAGCTACAAAAACATAATATAAAGCTTGGTAGACTTAAGACGGGTACGCCTCCTCGGTTAGACGGGACAACAATTAATTATGACAAAATAGAAATGCAAGATGCTGATTCTGATCCTTATTTTTTTTCTTTTTTAACAAACAAACTTAATAACAGACAAATAAGTTGTGGTATTACACACACAAACAATGAAGTTCACAAGATTATAAGTGAAAATATACACTTGAGTGCGATGTATTCCGGTAACATTAAAGGAGTTGGTCCGAGATATTGTCCCTCTATTGAAGACAAGGTTGTTAAGTTCAAAGAGAAAGAACAACATCAAATTTTTCTTGAACCTGAAGGATTAAAGGACAATACTATTTACCCAAATGGTATATCAACTTCTTTACCAGAAGATATTCAACTTAAAATGTTGTGTAAAATCAAGGGTTTAGAGCACGTTAAGATGATAAGGGCAGGCTACGCAATAGAGTATGATTACGTTGATCCACGCGAGTTACAACCAACTCTTGAGACTAAGAAAATTAAATCTTTATATCTAGCTGGTCAGATAAATGGAACTACAGGATATGAGGAAGCTGCAGCGCAAGGATTAATAGCTGGAATTAATGCTGCTTTAAAAACAAAGAAAGAAAAAGAATTTATTTTAGATAGATCCGAATCTTATATAGGCGTCATGATTGATGATTTGATCACAAAAGGAGTATCTGAGCCCTATCGTATGTTTACTTCAAGAGCGGAGTACAGACTTTCTCTAAGGGCAGATAACGCAGATCAAAGATTAACAACCCTTGGAATAAAAATTAATTTAGTAAAGAATGTTAGAAAAAAAATGTTTTTGGAAAAACAAAAAAAATTAATTTCCGTATGTAATGCACTAAAATCTAATTTGATATCTCCGAATGCTGCAGCTAAACATGCTGTTAAAATTTCAATGGATGGTGTCAAAAGATCTGGTATGGAAGTTTTGTCCCAGAAAGGTGTAGGCCTAGATAAATTAAGAAAAATATGGGCTAACATACCCCAATATGAGAAGTATATAGATGATCAAGTCGAGACCGATGCGCATTACTCCGGTTACTTAAAGAAGCAATCTCACGACATAGCGGCTTTTAAGAAAGATGAGGCTATATCTATTCCGGATGATATCGATTATGAAAATTTTAGCGGTTTGTCTACTGAAATTAAATCAAAATTAAAACTAATAAGACCAAAAACTTTAGGTCAAGCCCTAAGAATAGACGGAGTCACACCTGCCGCAGCAATTATACTTTTAGCTTTTGTAAAAAAAAGCAGATATAAAGTATCTGCGTAATGACAGAAAAAGAAGTCAAGTCCGTATTACTGAACGATCTTTACTTTAGCCAGGATGCTATTTATAAACTAGATATATTCTGCAGAAAGGTAATAGAGTATAATCAGAGGTTTAATTTAATAGCCAAGTCTACAATAGAGACCATTTGGGACAGGCATGTTCTAGACTCAGCTCAACTCACTAAATTTATAGATTTTAATGGCGATTCTAGTTTGTCAGATTTAGGAACGGGTGCTGGGTTTCCTGGCATAGTTCTTGCAATATTTAATAGAAATCATAAATTTCACGTGAAATTATATGAAAAATCTAGAGTAAAAACAAAATTTCTTATAGATCTATGTGCAAATCTTAATATTAAGGCCGATATATACGAAAATGATTACCGATCACATACTATCAACAGTAAATATATAGTTTCAAGAGCCTTTAAAAAACTTGAAGAACATATACGTATTTCACGTGAAATAGTAAAAGTTAATCACAAACTTATAATTTTAAAAGGAAAAAGTGCTGAAGAAGAAATAAAACTACTTAACAAAAATTTTAATTACAGTTATAGTCTTGAGAAAAGTATAACTAGTCCAGAATCTAAAATAGTAATATTTAAAATTGAGAAATAAATGAAAAAAATAATTTCGGTAATTAATCAAAAAGGAGGAGTTGGAAAAACAACAACTGTAGTTAATCTTTCAACAGCACTAGCTCAGCTTGGCAAGAAAATTTTAGTTATAGATTTAGATCCGCAAGGAAATGCAACAACTGCACTTGGAAGATCAAACAATGAAGTTAATAAGAATATTTATAAAGTCATTATAGGTCAGTCTGACCTAAAAAATTGCATACTTCAGAGCTGTGTTAAAAACCTTGATATTATTGGCTCAAATGTAAATTTATCAGGTCTAGAAGTGGAAACTGCTAACGATCCTAACAGAGCTTTCCTTTTAAAAGAGATATTAAGAGAAAAAAATCAAGATTTGTTCGATAAATACGAAAATATTTTTATTGATTGTCCTCCATCTTTAAGTTTGCTTACAGTAATGTCATTAGTTGTTGCAGATGAATTACTAGTGCCACTTCAAACAGAGTTCTTTGCGCTAGAAGGAATTTCACAGTTAGTAAAAACAATTGAAAGAATTAAAATTAATTTAAACCCAACATTAAACATAAGAGGAATTCTTTTAACAATGTTTGATAAAAGAAACAAACTCTCAACTCAAGTTGACGACGAGGCCAGAAAACACTTTAAAGATAAAGTTTATAAAACAGTAATACCTAGGAACGTAAGATTATCCGAAGCACCATCACACGGTGTTCCATGCATCCTTTATGACAAAGCATGTCTTGGTAGTCAATCATACATTAGCCTTGCTAAAGAATTTATAGATCAAGGAAAGGCTATAAGAGACTAAATGGCCGATGAAAAAAACAAAAAAGGTTTAGGCAGAGGATTAATGTCTCTATTTGGAGATCAAGCCACAGCAGTTCAGGATAACAAAACAAATGAAGTAAAAAAAGATATCAATAGCCCTTATTTGTTAATATCCATAGGAGATTTGAACAGAAACAGATTTCAGCCACGTTCCTATTTTGACGAAAAAAAAATTGACGAATTGGCACAATCTATTAAAAAAAATGGACTCATTCAGCCAATAGCAGTTCGACCAGACAAGGATAATTTATATGAAATTGTTGCAGGGGAGAGAAGGTGGCTTGCAGCACAAAAAGCAGGGTTACACGAAGTTCCTGTAGTAGTACTTAAGTTGAATGATACTCAAGCATTAGAACTAGCAATTATAGAAAATATTCAAAGAGAAGATTTAAATTCAATTGAAGAAGCTAAGGGTTATGAAAAACTAATGAAGGATTTTACCTACGATCACGAAAAACTTTCAGATTTTATGGGTAAAAGTAAAAGTCATATTAGTAATACCATGAGGCTTTTATCTTTGCCTAAACTAGTAATAAAAATGGTCGAAGAGGGTAAACTAACAGCAGGCCAGGTTAGGCCCCTAATTGGAAGATATAATGCTTTGCCTATGGCATTAGCGATTATTAAAGAAAAACTTAGTGCAAGGTCAATTGAAAATTTAGTTAAAAGAGAAAAAGAAGTAGAAGATGAAAAATTGAAGCCAGTTAAACAAACAGACCCGAACATTTTATTGCTAGAAAGAAAACTTGAAGAAAAACTTGGACTTAAAGTTAAAATAAAGAATAGGAAAGATAACTCTGGTAAAGTAATGATAGAATACAATAATTTTGATCAATTTGAAATGGTGTCTAATTTACTCAAGAAAAAGTATTAGGATCCTAGCGACAGAGAAATTAATAGATTTTTTATAATAATATCATTTCTAGTTTGAGAATTTTTTTTCATTAAAATCTCCGTTTCGTTAATTTTATATGCTGCTTTGTTTAATCTTTCTATATTCCATTTTTTAAGTTGTTCAAGAATTAATGGTCTATCTTTCCAAAAAATTTGAGGCTTAACACTATCCAAAGCTTTTTCGAAATTACCTGAATTCCCATTAATTTTTTGAATTTCCGTAAGTTTTAAAATTCTATAATTTAAGCTGTTTAGATAAAAGAAACTATCTTCATTTAAAAGATCAAATTCGGAGAGAAGTTTGTTAACCTTTTCTTTTCGACCGTTCAATGCGTTATCTCTTATTTCATCAAAATCTGCGTTATTTTTAATGTTCAAAATCTCCAAGAGTTGATTCTTATCAATTATTTTACTTAAAAAGAAAGTTTTTATTTTTGTAATTTCACTCTGTATAATTTTTCTATTAGTATTTGAATTTGAGATTATTAGATTAATTAGTTCTCCGGTAAGTCCCTTATAGCCAGCAAGCTCTTGGTTAATATATGTAATCATTGTTCTTTCGTTATCCTCATAACAAGGAATAATTGTAAGTTTTTTTTCTTTTTCAAATAAAGATCTTAATTTTGATTTTTTATCAAGATTGTCTGAAAATATAAAAATCTTTATATTTAAATTTTCTTTTTCTAAGCTTTCTGAAATTTCACTTAGAATTTTATCTGTAGCTGATTGTATAAAAATTATTTTTTTTTCACTAAAGAGAGATTCATTAATAATATTTTCATATAAAATATTTCTATTCTTTATAATTTCATTTTCAAAAAAATTGATTATTTCCGCATCTTTGTTTAAGATTTTTAACTTAGATTTTATATCGTCTTTAATACCATCATTTTCACCATACAATAATACTGCCTGATATTTATCTAGAATTTTAATGTCTTTTTCGACTATATAGCTTTTAAGTATCACTTATTTTTTAACGAGAATTTAATAAAGTTTTTTATGTCATCAGATATTTGATTAACAATTACTTTATATGCATTTTTCTCGTTGTTAATCGTCTGTGCATGTCCTGTTAAAACATCATAATCTCCACTACCCACAAAAGATTTGTTAAAAGTATTTAGATTATTAATATTTTTAAATGTCATTCCCATATTAATATTCACATTATATCTTGTTGTTTTTCCAGCCGAATTTTTTACCTTGCTAGATTTTTTTTTCGCAAAGTTTATTGTAATATCGTATTTATTTTTGGATTCTTTATTTGAAATCAATAAAATATTATTTCTTAGACTATAAGCAATTCTATCTTTACTGTTAATTTTTATATTTAAAATATTAATATCTGAAAAGTTTTGGTCAATTTTTTTATAGCCACAAGAAACCAACAACATTAAGAAAGCAAAAATAGAGAAAATTTTAAATATTTTTGACATGAAAATTTATTTTACAAGATAGTTTATTATTCTATTTTTAACGAATATTATTTTTATAATTTTTTTGTTTTGTAGAATATCGTTAATTTTTTGTATTTTTTTACATTCAATTATAACATTTTTTTCATCCAAATCTTTTTTTGTTTCCATAATTTCGCGTGTTTTACCATTGATTTGTATAGCAATTTTAATTTTTTCATCCACAACTAACTCATCGTTAATTTCTGGCCATTTGTTTATTTCTTTAGCACCTAGTTGTTCAAGACATTCGAGTGCAAGGTGTGGCGTAAAAGGAATTAGTATTTTCATGAAATTTATTAAATTTTTCTTCAAGCACTCATTACTTATGTCCTTATCTAGATAGTCAGCGAATAGACTATAAACACTATAAACATTTGCGATTACAACATTTAGCTGGAAGTTGTTAATCAAATTAGTAATTTTTAAAACGTAATTATTAAATTTAATTTCTAACTCATTATCGTTTTTATTTTTTCTTTCTACTCGGTTAATAATTATATTGTTCAAGTTATAAATTTTTTGTAAAAATTTATAAGCAGCACTAACACCTTGGTTGGACCACTGAACATCTTTTTCTGGTGGGCTATCTGATAAAATAAACCATCTCACTGCATCAGCACCATAAAGCTGAATCATATTTTCTGGATCTATTACGTTTTTTTTTGATTTAGACATGGACTCAGGCGGCCCGACAACCACCACTGTTTTATCAGAACTCTTGATAAAACTATTTTTACCTGTCTTTTCTATTTCAGTTGGGTTTAGCCACTTTCCTTTATCGTCCTTGTAAGTCTCGTGGCAGACCATGCCTTGAGTAAAAAGACCATCAAATGGTTCTTTTTCATTTATGTCTGGATTGTTTTTTTTGACAACACGCATAAAAAATCTGGAGTAAAGCAAGTGTAAAATCGCATGCTCAATACCTCCAATATACTGATCTACTGGAAGCCAATAATTTAGATCTTCTACATTAAAAGGTTTATTTTTGTTACTAGGAGAACAAAATCTCATGAAATACCAAGAAGAATCTACAAAAGTATCAAGAGTATCGGTTTCTCTTATCGCAAGCTTGCCAGTATTTTTATTTATTGTTTTTTTCCAGGTTGGATGATTTTCTAGAGGATTACCATTTTTTTTTAAATCAACATCTTCAGGTAGTCGAATTGGTAGTTCAGATTTATCGACAGGAACGACACTGCCATCTTCTAAATAAACCATAGGTATAGGACAACCCCAATACCTTTGTCTTGAGATGCCCCAATCTTTTAACCTAAAAGATATTTTCTTTTTTCCAATCTTTCTTTCTTCAATTATTTTTATTATTTTTTTTTTTGCAGAATCCACATCAAGATCATTTAAAAAATCGGAATTTATTAAAACTCCATCAATGGTGTAGGCTTCATCTAAATCTTTAAAGTTTTTGGGTTTGTCTTTATTATCAGTTACAACTTCAATAATTTCTAATTTATACTTTTTAGCAAAATCTAGATCACGTTGGTCATGTGCAGGACAGCCAAATATAGCACCAGTTCCATAATCCATTAAAACAAAATTTGCTACAAAAATTGGTATTTTCTTATCTTTAACAAAAGGATGTTTTGCAAATAATTTAGTTTGAAAACCTTTTTTTTCAGCACTAGCCAACGCTTCTTCGGTAGTTCCTGATTTTAAACATTCCTGCTTAAAAATTAAAAAATCATTTTGATCTTTAAGATCTTGACATAACGGATGATCTACCGAAATGGCTAAAAAACTAGCACCAAATATTGTATCGGGTCTAGTTGTAAAAATTTTTATTTTATTGTCTAAGCCAAGTAATTCAAAATTAATTTCACAACCTATAGATTTTCCAATCCAATTTTTTTGCATTAATTTAACTTTTGAAGGCCAATTATCTAGAAGATCAAGATCACCTAAAAGCTCATCAGCAAATTGAGTAATATTAAAAACCCATTGAGACAATTTCTTTCTCTGAACAATCGCACCTGAGCGCCACCCTTTGCCATCAATTACTTGCTCATTAGCCAGTACAGTCTGTTCGATTGGATCCCAGTTTACATAATTTTCTTTTCTAGAAACAAAACCTTTATTGTATAAATCAATAAATAATTCTTGCTGATGCTTATAATAGTTTTCGTCACATGTTGATATTTCAAGATCCCAATCGATTGACAAACCTAACATTTTTAATTGCTTTTTCATTATAGCAATATTTTTTTTTGTCCAATCTTTTGGGTGAAGATTATTTTCTCTAGCTGCATTTTCAGCTGGTAAACCAAAAGAATCCCAGCCCATTGGATGCAAAACATTAAATCCATTAAGATATTTGAATCGAGCGACAACATCTCCAATGGTATAATTTCTTACATGTCCCATATGGATGTTACCTGATGGATAGGGAAACATTTCTAGGCAATAAAATTTTGGATTCTTTGTTGATCTATATATTTTCTTTTGTTCAAAAAAGATTTGCCACTTTTTCTCAATTGATTGAAAATTATATCTTTCCACTGGCTTAAACTAATTTTATTTTTTTTGTTCTTTTTGAATAAGGGCTGCTTTTTTAACTATCGAAAATAACAGTTCTTCATTAATTTTTGAATTATCTAAGATTCTAGTAACACAATTATTTGAAGTAGCACACGTTTTTTGATGAACTATAATTTTTAAGCTTGTCGCGGTAATTTCATTAGATAGGAATCTTAATGTAATTTTTAAAGAATTTTTTCTATCATCTTTATCTTGATACCAATCAGAAATTATCATTCCTCCTGAGTAATCGATTGTTGCTAAAGGCATAAAATCTAATACATCCAAAGAAGCTCTCCACATTGGATTGGATGTACTAAACTCGTATTGCATTCCACCCTTTAAGCCTTTTCGTAAACTCCCAATAGAGGCTCCCCTACCTTCTTTGATATTTTTAAGGGCTCTTTCTCTGGCGTCTACAGGTGTTTTTGTGGCGTCAACTTTTTTAAAAATGCTACAGGAAGATATAAAAAACATTAGAAAGAATAGACAAAAAATTTTATTAGGCAATTGCATATGCTCTGATACTACAAATTTATGTTAAATTTATGATTTAATATTTTAATATGAAAAAAAACGATTTTTTTAGTATAAGAAGCAATAATAGTCGTAAAAGTGTTGTATAAATACCACAAATAGAGAAAAAAGTTATATTAAAGGATAAAACAAGCAATTAGGGAATAGATTAGACTATAAAACATCAAGTAATTATTAATAATTATAAATAACAACAAAGGAAAACAAATGAAAAATATAATCAAAATAGCATTAGTAATGCTAAGCGTTATATCTTTTTCAGCAGTACAAGCAGGAGAGCTTACAGTAACGGGTAGCGCGAAAGCGTCATACGCGATTCTGTCTAGCGATAGTCCACTTGGTGCAGTTGAAGATGGTAAAGGCTTTGGTGTTTCTAATGAATTTACATTAGGTGCAAACGGAGAATTAGACAACGGTTACACATGGAAATATTTCATAGATATTGATGGTGCTACTGTTCAAGATGACGGTGGATTGTCTGTAACTGCTCCAATGGGAACAATTGCAATTAACGTTTCTGACGGTGGTTTAGAATTATCTAAAGCAGCAGCTGTAACAGCTACTGGTGATAGAGGATCTGATTCAACTTTCGCTGAAAATATGGCTGAAGAATATTCAATTGGTGATATGACTAACATACAACTTCATACTCCAGATGGACTTCTACCAGCTGGCATAGTTGTAAAAGTTGCACACGCACCAAATACAGCTAGTGGTTCTAACAGATCAAAAGGCACAGCAGGTGGTGCTAGATCTGGTAAATTTACAACAGCAAACAATACAGGAGCTGTATTCTCATCAACTACTCAAAATAGTAATCAGGGTGATACAATGACACAATACCAAATTAAAGCAGCACCAACAGACGCTTTAACAGTTGGTTTGTCATACAGTTCGTACAGTGCAGATAGTGTAAATGCTGGACAAGAACCAGAAGCAGGATCTTGGTATGCTAAATACGCTGGTGGACCAGTTACTGTAGCATATGGTCGATCATATATCGCAGTAGCAACTGTAAGAACTGCAGCGACTTATGAAACTGTATTAAACAATAAAATGGGTATAGCTTATGCTATTAATGATGACTTAAACGTATCAATTAGTGAAGAAGAATCAGAAGCTACGCACATGTTAGCAGCAACAGCTGATGTTACGATGAAAGTTACACAAATAGCTGCCGCTTATACTATGGGTGGAATGAGTATGTCTGTTTCTCAAAACGAATACGAAAATGCAAATTACTTAGCAAGTTCAGACGCTAAGTCTACTATATTTAACGTAGCAATGGCATTTTAGTTAACATAAACTACTATTTAAAAAAGCCGGTTAGCAATAACCGGCTTTTTTTTTACCGCTGATAATAAAGCTAATCCATCAGAAAAAACTAAATTTAACTTAAGTAAATTAAAATTATTAATACCACCCAAAGCAATAATCTTAGTTTTATATTTTTTTATTATTAAGTTAAATTTTATATTACCTAAAAAATTTTTCTTATTTTTATAGTTTGTTGTAAACAGTCTCGACAAAATAATGGTTTTACAACCTTGTTTTTGCTTTTCATTTATCTCTTTGTGATTGTGTGCAGATCCAATTAAATCTATTTTTTTAATAAAAAATCTTTTTTTATTATATGAAGATAAATATAACCCATCCGCATGACATTTTATCGCAAGATTTAAATCGTTAGCTATATATAGTTTAAAATTCTTACTACTGCATTTTTTTTTAAATCGTTTGAGTTTAAGTAGATTGTTCCTATTACTATTATTTCGATAAATGATAGAAATTTTACTATTTTTTTTATACTTATCAAAATCTATAGATTGTGTATTTTCTATATATAAATAATAATTATTCTTTATAATAACCATAAATGAATCCCATAATTAATAGATTTGAAAATATAAAATCTCTCATTAATAATAGCAATGTAAAGATAATTGCAGTTTCTAAAACCTTTTCTTACGAGGATATTAGTCCTCTAGTTGACCATGGTCATCTTCATTTCGGTGAAAATAAAGTGCAAGAAGCCAGATCTAAATGGCTCGAAATAAAGAAAAAAAAACCAAATATAAATTTGCACATGATTGGGAAGTTGCAATCAAATAAAGCGAAAGAAGCAGTAAATTTATTTGATTATATTCACTCTTTAGATAATCAAAAGTTAGCAAATATTTTATCGAATCAAGAAAAAAACGCCAATAAGAAACTTAAATATTTTATCCAAGTAAATATAGACAATGAAAAGCAAAAATCTGGAATAGGAATAAATCTTCTTGATGATTTTTATTATTATTGCACCAGAGAATTAAAAATTAATATCATTGGGTTAATGGCTATCCCGCCTAATGATAGTAAAGAAGAGATTTACTTTAAAAAATTAATGGAGCTTAATAAATTGTTAGGATTAACAGAACTAAGTATGGGTATGTCTTCTGATTTCAAAATAGCTTTAAATTATGAAACTACATTTGTTAGGATAGGTAGTTCCATATTTGGTAAAAGAAACTAACTAATTATTATTTTTGTTCTATTATTTATTTGCCTAGCTAAATAAATTATATCCTTTTTTTTTATAGCTATACATCCTTTAGTAGGTTGATATTTTTTCTTAGCAACATGTAAAAAAATTGCACTTCCTTTATTTTTAATTATAGGTTTTAAATTATAATTAATTACAATTATTACATCATAAATATTTGAATTCAGCCAAAGTCTTTCTGCATTGCAATTAGTCGGTAATTTAACAACTTTGTTATAGTGTTTGGAGCTAGGATCATCACACCATCCCATATTTTTTTTAACTATTATTTTTTTAAGTTTTGTTTTTATTTTAGTAATTCTGTCTTTCCGATAAAATATTGAGCCAAATGTAAAAATTCCCTTAGGAGTTTTTTGATCACCTTCAACTTTTTTAGATGAAATTCCTCTTTTACCTACAGCACATTTTATCTTATAATGTTCTAAGTATAAAAATTTATTTTTTAATTTTATGTTCATACAATTATGAAAAATAGTCTACTTATTTTCGGCACCAAAAACTTTAACAATTCTTTTAACGAAATAAAAGAATATTTAGATTTTACGTTGATATTTTTTGAGAAGGCCTCTTTTTCTGAATCTTCAATCGCTTCTATTAAGATTTTATTAGTAGACAGTGATGTTTGTCACGAACTCACGGTGATAAATTTGATTACTAAATTAAAAAATAAACCTCTTTTATTGTTCGAAAAAAAAAATTATTCCAAAGGACATAATCTCAATTGCAGTGGAAAAATTTCTCTCCCGTCTAACTTAATACAGATTCGCCAAAGTATTTCTAGTCTAATTATGTCAACAAAATTTATTGAAAATTCTTCGATTGATATCAAAGATTATAAAATCGATAAAAATAAAAGAATATTACAAAAAGATAATCTTGTAATTTCAATTACAGAAAGGGAAATTCAACTCATTGAATTATTGTTTAACGCAAAAAAACCACTCACTAAAAATATTATTTTAAAACAAGTCTGGAATTATTCAAATAATGCAGACACTCACACTATAGAAACTCACATCTATCGCCTTAGAAAAAAAATTTTGAAAAAATTTAATGACGAAAGTTTTATAATTAATACTAAAACAGGTTATGCTATATCAAAAAAAGAAATATAATTGCTAAAGATTTTTTTTCAAAAAAATATCATAAGCATGTTGTTGAGGTAAAAAAAAGAAAAAGGAAGTTTTAAAAAAAAAGATAAATCAATCTAAACGAGCACCAATTTTTTGAATTATTTTAGATGCCATTTTTGTTCCTTGTTGTAAACTCTCTTTGGTTGACATTCTGTTAATGTACCCATGTAAAAAACCAGCAGCAAATAAATCACCTGCTCCTGTTAAATCAACTATCTTTAGATTTTTTTGACTCTCACACTCAACAATTTCAGAACCACTAATCGCTACGCTACCTTTATCTGATCTTGTAATTACTAACAATTTATTTAAGTCTTTACCAAATTCAATTACATCATCAAATGTTTTTGCGTCTATTAGTTCTCTTATTTCTTGTTCGTTAGCAAATGTAATGTCTAGTTTATTTTTAACTAAATTATAGAAACTCTTTTTATGTCTATCCACACAAAATTTATCTGATAAAGACATAGCTGATTTATTTGCAAGTTTTAATGCCTTGTTAAAGGCAGCTTTAGGTTCTCCTTCGTCCCATAAGTACCCTTCCAAAAAAATTAATTCACTTTGTTTAATAAAATTTTCATCAATATCATTAGGAGCAATCAGTCCTGCTATACCCAGAAATGTGCACATTGTTCGTTCGGAATCTGGTGTAATTAAAATCAAACAAGTTCCAGTCGGAATGTCCTCTAATTTCTTATTATAACAATATTTAACTTGCTGATCCGTTAAGCTTGTCTCGTATTCATTTCCTAATTTATCATCACTAACTTTACCTATAAAAGAAACTTTATTTTTAAGTCGTGATAGCCCCACAATAGAATTAGCAACAGATCCACCTGCTACAGTTGTCTCGATGTTTAGGCTAGATAGTAATTGTTTAAATTCTTTTTCAATAACCAATTTCATACTACCTTTAACTAGATTATTCTTAGTTAAAAATTCTTCATCAATTTTACAAATAACATCTACAATTGCATTTCCTATTCCTAAAATTTTCATAATATTTATTAAGCTTTTATAGTTTTAATTGGTTTTTTTCTACCAGGATAACAAGCGCTACAAATTTTGCAACTTATACCGTAACATTCTCTGGCTTTGCAATATTCTCTACCGTAAAAAATAATTTGAAGGTGAAGTTTGTTCCAAGATTTTTCTGGAAATAGTCTTTTTAAATCTTTTTCAGTCTGTACTACATTCATGCCATTGGTTAATCCCCATCTTTGAGCCAATCTATGGATGTGGGTATCAACAGGAAAAGCTGCTTGACCAAAGCCTTGAGACATAACTACACTAGCTGTTTTATGACCGACACCAGGCAATCTTTCTAATTCTTCAAAACTTTTAGGAACGCGTCCATTATGATTTTTTATTATCTGTTTTGACATTAAATATATACTTTTTGCTTTTACCCTAAAGATACCTATGCTTTTAATAAGTCTTTCAATTTTTTTTCTTCCTAATTTAACAAAGTGTTCAGGCTTGTTATATTTGGAATATATGTTCTTAGTTACATTGTTTACATTTAAATCTGTACACTGGGCAGACAAAAGAACAGAGACAAGAAGTGTAAACTTACTATTATGCTTAAGAGGAATAGGTGTTGTAGGATAAATTTTATTTAGTGTTTTTAAGATTAACGACGCTCGTTGACTTTCAACCATTATTTAAAATTTATTTAAAATTTAAAACGTTTCTCATTGAGTACAAGCCTGGTTTTTTACTCATTAACCATTTTGCAGCTGTTAAAGCTCCTTCCGAGTAAAGTGCTCTATCGAATGCTTCGTGATTTAAAGTAATTATTTCTTTGCCATTAGAAAATTTAACCTCATGTTCTCCAATTATTTCTCCTTTTCTTAGTGAATTAAAATTTATTTTCTTTCCAAAGGGAAAGGAATTTTTATTTAAAAATTTTTTACCCATCAATCCATAAAGTTTTTTTTTTTTACCATCAGCTATGCCTTTTCCAAGCATCAAAGCTGTTCCTGATGGATGGTCTTTCTTATGTTTGTGGTGGACTTCAAGAACTTTGCTTAAGAAATTATTATTTAAAGATTTAGACGCAATCTCCGTTAAATACATAAGAAGATTAATTCCTAAGCTCATATTTCCTGCTTTTAGAATTGCAATTTTCTTTGAATATTTTTTAATTAATTCTTCTTCTTTTTGAGTAAAACCTGTTGTTCCAATAACAACTTTTTTTTTTAGTTTAGATGCAATCTTGAGAATATTTAAAGTGCATTCTGGAACAGTAAAATCTATTATTATATCTGCTTTTCTAAAAGCTTGTTCGTTACTTAAATCAGGCTTGATTCCACTTATTTTTTTGTTAATTACTCTATTTTCTGTAAGAGTCGTCAGTTTAAATGTTCTATCTTGTCTAGAAGACTTAATGAGTTGTTTACCCATTCTTCCTAGGCAGCCAGATATTGCTAGGTTAATTCTTTTCATTATTTTGTTTCCCAAAATTTCTTAGCTTTTTCCAAAAAACTTTTTATAGTCGGACTTAACTTGGTGTTTTCTAAATTTTTAAATTCTTCTAAAAGTTCTCTTTGTCTTTTAGACAATGATACAGGAACCTCAGGAATAATTCTAATATATAAATCTCCAAAAGAACTTCTTCTTAATATTGGCATTCCTTTATCTTTTAATCTTAACTGTTTCCCGTGTTGTGTTCCTGCCGGAATTTTAACATTTACCTTACTTCCATTAATACAAGGAACTTCAATAGCTGTTCCTAACGCTGCATCTGCAAATGTTATAGGTAATTCGAAAAATAAATTTTCTTCAGATCTTTTAAAAAGATTATGATTTTGCACCGAGATAAAAAGGTACAGGTCTCCGTTGCCACCACCTTTAGCGCCTGCCTCACCTTTGCCTGAAAGTCTTATCCTTGTACCGTCATCTACACCTCGAGGAATTTTTACTGAGATTGATTCATCACTTTGAGTTTTTCCATCACCCCTACATTTTTTACATTTTTTATTAATATTCTCTCCACTACCCTGGCACTGAGGACAGGTTTGTTGAACTGTAAAAAAACCCTGACTAGATCTAATTTTTCCATTACCTTTACAATAATCGCATTTTATCGGTTTTGATCCTGGTTCGGCACCACTTCCACTGCAACCAACACATTTTTTATATGTTGTATAGTCTATTTTTTTCTCAAGCCCTTTGTATGCATCTTCTAAATTTATACTTAGATCATATCTTAAATCGTTGCCCCTACTAGCCGAGGATCTTCCACTTGGTCCTCTAGAGCCTTCTGAAAAATCTCCAAAAAAATCTTCAAAAATATCAGAGAAAGAAGATGTATCAAAACCTCCAAATCCTTGGCCACCACCTCCGCCACCCTCAAAGGCTGCATGCCCAAATTGATCATAGTTTGTTTTTTTATTATCATCTGAAAGAATACTATAAGCTTCACTTGCTTCCTTAAATTTTTCCTCAGCTACTTTATTGCCCGGGTTTTTATCAGGATGATGTTTAAAAGCAGTGGTACGGTATGCTTTTTTGATTTCGTCTTTAGAAGCAGATTTATTTACTCCTAAGATATCGTAGTAGTCTCTCTTGGCCACAAAAAGTTGCTCCCTTTTTTAATATATCTT
>MDTF01011083.1_pt1 | contig 30502 bp, 28 predicted proteins | sample 811191 | NCBI WGS metagenome assembly MDTF01 (sample SAMN05326649, study PRJNA326480) | marine metagenome | isolation source: seawater | place: Southern Ocean | collected 2011 | reverse complement strand
TAGGTGGCCCAAAATATGATAATTTAGAATTTTCTAAAAGACCTGAAAGAGCACTTTTAAAGTTAAGAAAAGAATTAAAATTATTTGCAAATTTAAGACCTGCAATTTGCTTCAAGCAGCTTGTAGATGCATCTCCTTTAAAGCCTGAAATAATCTCTGGTTTGGATATTATGATTGTGCGTGAGTTAACGGGGGGTATATATTTTGGTGAGCCAAGAGGGATTGAACCAATAGAAAATAATGAGAGAAGGGGCACTAATACTCATACCTATACTACTAGCGAGATACAAAGGGTAACAAGAGTCGCTTTTGATTTGGCAAAAAAAAGAAAAAATAAAGTAACTTCATGTGAAAAATCTAATGTTATGGAAGCAGGAGTTTTATGGAGAGAGGAAGTCCAGGCATTAAAAGAAAAAGAATATAAAAATTTAGAGCTAAGTCATATGTTAGCAGATAACTGCGCCATGCAACTTTTGAGAGATCCAAAACAATTTGACGTTATCGTTACAGATAATTTGTTTGGTGATATTTTATCAGACGAGGCTGCTATGTTGACAGGCTCATTGGGTTTATTGCCCTCTGCCTCACTAGGAGCAAAAGACAATAATGGTAAAATTAGATCTATGTATGAACCAGTTCACGGCTCTGCACCAGATATTGCTGGTAAAAATATAGCCAACCCCATTGCAACAATTTTAAGTTTATCAATGGCTTTAAGATATTCTTTAGATTTAGATAAAGAAGCAGATCAATTAGATTTAGCGGTACAAAATGTTCTTGATGATGGATTAAGAACTAAAGACATTATGGCAGCAAGTCATAAAGAGGTCTCCACTTCAGATATGGGTGATGCAATTATTGCAAAATTAAAATAAAGTAGTCTTATTATGAATTTAGCAATTATTGGTGCGTCAGGTAATGTGGGAAGAAAAACAATTGAAATTTTAGAAAAATCTAATTTGCCATTTATAAATCTATTTTTAGTTGCTTCATCAAACAGCGCAGGGAAAAAATTAGTTTTTAGAGGCAAAGAAATTGAAATTGAAGATTTAAATAATTATGATTTTTCAAAAGCTTACATAACTTTTTTTGCTGCGGGCAGCAAAATAGCCAAGGAATGGGCACCAAAAGCTTCGAAAAAAACCATTGTTATAGATAACTCTAGTTATTTTAGAATGCAGAATGACATACCTTTAGTTGTTTCCGAAGTTAATCCTGAAGCATTAGAAAAACATAAAAACATTATTGCAAATCCTAATTGCTCAACAATGCAAATGGTTTTGGCTTTAAAACCCTTGCATGACAAATATAAAGTTAAAAGAGTAGTAGTTTCCACCTATCAAGCTGTATCAGGCGCAGGTAAAGCAGCAATGGATGAACTATTTGACCAAACTAAAAATTATTTAGATGGAAAAAAAATTATAGCTAAAAATTTTTCAAAACAAATAGCATTTAATTTAATTCCTCATATAGATTCGTTTAGTGAAGACGGGTATACAAAAGAAGAATTAAAGATGACAAATGAGACAAAAAAAATTTTAGATGAGGATATAAATGTCTCAGCCACTTGTGTAAGAGTTCCAGTAAAAACTGGCCATGCAGAGTCAATTAACATTGAATTTGTGAATCCATATAACCTTGCAAACGTAAAAAAAATTTTAGAGGAATCTCCTGGCTGTAAAGTTGTAGATGAGCACAAGGATGGAGGCTATATGACTCCCATCGAAGTTGAGGGCGACTATACAACCTATATTTCTAGAATAAGAAAAGACAACTCTAATGTGAAAGCTATTAACTTATGGGTAGTTTCAGACAATCTACTCAAAGGAGCAGCCTTAAATACAATACAAATTGCTGAGCGTTTAATGAAAAAATCTTAAATTTAGTTTATAGTTAGCCTATGCAGTATAAGAATAATCCACTAAGCCCACATCTACAAATTTATAAATGGCAAATATCATCTCTGCTATCAATTGCTCATAGAATAGTTGGAGTGATTAATATGTTTGCTATTACACTAGTCTGCTTTTGGTCGTTGTCATTACATTTTGGTGAAAGTAACTATGAAATTATTAAATCATTATTAGAATCTTTTTTTGGAAAATTTTTGTTAATTTCTTTATGCTGGACTTTTAGCTTCCATATTTTAAATGAAATAAGACATTTAGCATGGGATGCAGGTTTTGGATTTGATTTAAAAGTTGCAAAAATTACTGGGAATTTGGCTCTTTTTGGATCTTTTTTTTTAACAATTTTATTCTATATAGTAGGAAATTCGTTTTTTTAATATGCATATTTCAACAAAAAAATGGCTACTTCTTAAATACAGTTCATTGGTATTAATTCCATTAATGATCTGGTTTATAATTAATTTAGTATCAATTTATGATGCAGATTATGTTGAAGTTGCCAATTTTTTTACCAAACAACCATCAAAAATACTATTCTCTATCTTCATAGTAGTTGCCTACCTTTTTTCAGCCTTAACTATAAGTGAGGTTTTTGAAGACTATATTAGCAATGAAAAAATCAAAAATGTCGCAAACAAATTATTGAATATATTTGCTATACTAATTCCTTTATTAACAATTATAGGAATATATAATTTACCATAATGAGCGATTATAAAATTATAGATCACGAATACGACGTAGTAGTCCTTGGTGCAGGTGGCTCAGGTCTAAGAGCTGCTGTTGGCTTAGCAGAAGCAGGATTAAAAACTGCCTGTATATCAAAAGTGTTTCCAACGAGAAGTCACACATCAGCAGCGCAAGGAGGAATCTCCGCTGCTCTAGGAAACATGGGTGAAGACGACTGGAGATGGCATATGTACGATACAGTTAAAGGCTCAGATTGGTTAGGTGATCAAGACGCAATAGAATATCTGTGCAAAGAAGCGCCAAGAGCAGTTGTTGAGTTAGAGAGGTATGGTGTTCCCTTTAGCAGAACTGAAGAAGGTAAAATTTATCAAAGACCATTTGGAGGAATGACTAAAAATTATGGTAATGGCACAGCACAAAGAACTTGTGCTGCAGCAGACAGAACTGGTCATGCAATTTTACACACTTTGTATGGACAAGCTTTAAAACAAAACACAGAGTTTTTTATCGAATATTTTGCGTTAGACTTAATTATGAAAAATGGTGAATGCAAGGGTATTATTGCATGGAATTTAACAGATGGAACAATTCATAGGTTTAGATCACATATTACTATTATTGCCACTGGTGGCTACGGCAAGGTTTACCAATCAGCTACATCCGCTCATACCTGCACAGGTGACGGTAATGCAATGGTTTTAAGAGCAGGGTTACCGCTTCAGGATATGGAGTTTGTTCAGTTCCATCCAACAGGAATATATGGAGTGGGATGTTTAATAACAGAGGGAGTTAGAGGTGAAGGTGGTTTTCTTGTCAACGGTAAAGGTGAAAGATTTATGGAAAGATACGCTCCTAACGCCAAAGATTTAGCTTCACGAGATGTTGTGAGCAGGTCAATGGAAATGGAAATTAACGAAGGTAGAGGGGCTGGAAAAAACAAAGATTATATTAATCTACATTTAGATCATTTAGATAAAACAGTCATTGATGAAAGATTGCCTGGTATTTCAGAGGCAGCTAAAACTTTTGCAAATGTTGATGTGAACAAAGAACCAATTCCAGTAGTGCCAACCGTTCATTATAATATGGGAGGAATACCAACCAATTATAAAGCTGAGGTATTGACTTTAAATGGTTCGGAAAAAACTGTTCCAGGTTTAATGGCAATCGGTGAAGCAGCGTGTGTGTCTGTTCATGGAGCAAATCGTTTAGGTTCTAATTCATTAATTGACCTAGTAGTTTTGGCAGAGCCGCGGCAAAAAGGGCCGCAGAATTGGTTAAACCAGGAAGTCCTCACGAAGAAATTTCGAATAGTGAAACTGAAAAATGTTTAGAGAGGTTTAACAAAATTAGAAACTCAAACGGATCAACAAAAACTTCTGAACTAAGACTTTCTATGCAAAAAACCATGCAATCTAAATGTGCGGTTTTTAGAACTGAGAAAACTTTAAAAGAAGGGGTAGACCAAATAAGAGAACCTCTTGAAGGAATGAATGATATTTCAGTCAAAGACAAATCCTTATTATTTAATACTGATTTAGTCGAAACATTAGAATTTGATAATTTAATACGTCAAGCATTAACTACTATGGACTCAGCTTATAACAGAAAAGAAAGCAGAGGCGCTCACGCCAGAGAGGACTATGCTAAAAGAGACGACAAGAATTTTATGAAACATACTTTATCATGGCAAAAAGGAAATAAAGTAGAAATAAAATATAGAGATGTTCACTCAAGAACATTAACCAACGATGTTCAATATTTTCCACCCAAGGAGAGAGTGTATTAAATGGTACAATTTAATTTACCTGAAAACTCAAAAATAGAAGTCGGACAACATTATAAAGATCAAACAAATTCAAAAAATTTAAAAAAAGTAAATGTTTATAGATGGGATCCTTCTAATGACAAAAATCCAAGAGTAGATACTTTTGAAGTTGATATGGATAATTGTGGACCAAAAGTTTTAGACATTTTATTTAAAATTAAAAATGAAATTGATTCCTCAATAACATTTAGAAGATCTTGCGCTCATGGTGTATGCGGGTCGTGTGCAATGAATGTTGATGGTATAAATACTTTAGCTTGCATCAAATCTCATACAGATATTAAAGGAGATTTAAATATTTATCCCCTTCCACATCTAAAAGTCATAAAAGATTTAATAGGCGATTTGAGCACGCTTTATAAACAATACGAGTCAATTCAACCTTGGTTAAAAGTAGAACAAAGTGGGGAAGAAAAAAAAGAGATCACACAATCGCAAAAAGATAGAGAAAAATTAGATGGTTATTATGAATGTATTTTATGTGCTTGCTGTTCAACTTCTTGTCCAAGTTATTGGTGGAATGGAGATAAGTATTTAGGACCTGCTGTTCTTTTGCAAGCTTACAGATGGATAAATGATAGCAGAGATGGAGATAAAAAAGAAAGACTAAAAAAAGTTGCTGACGAATTAAAACTTTATAGATGCCACACTATAATGAATTGCACTAATTCGTGTCCAAAAGGCTTAAATCCAGCAAAAGCTATTGGATCAATTAAAAAAATGCTTGCAACAAGTTAAAACCTTATTTAATCAATTAACACAATGCATTTAATAGAACACTTTGTTGATGGAAAAAAATATTCTGGAGAGTCTAAAAAAACTGGCAAAATATTTAATCCAGCCACGGGTGAGCAGATAGCAGAAGTTAAATTAGCTACAGCTCAGGATATAAATAAAGCTGTAGATCATGCAAAAAAAGCATTTGAAACATGGTCGAATAAACCCCCACTTCAAAGAGCGAGAGTTATGTTTAAATTTAAGGAACTTATTGAAAAAAATTCTGATGAACTTACAAAAATTATTGTTTCAGAACATGGAAAAGTTTATGAAGATGCCAAGGGATCATTAACTAGAGGTTTAGAGGTAGTCGAATACGCATGTGGTATACCTCAAATGCTCAAAGGAGAGTTTACGGAAAATGTAGGAACAAATGTTGACAGCTGGTCTATAAGGCAACCATTGGGAGTTTGTGCCGGTATTACTCCATTTAATTTTCCAGCAATGGTGCCGATGTGGATGTTTCCAATGGCAATAGCATGTGGAAATACATTTATTCTCAAACCATCAGAAAAAGACCCCTCTTGTTCTATGAAATTAGCAGAACTTCTGAAAGAAGCAGGTTTACCGGATGGAGTTTTTAATGTTGTTAATGGAGACAAAGAAGCAGTGGATGCTTTAATAAATAATAAAGATGTTGCAGCAATGAGCTTTGTAGGATCAACCCCAATAGCAAAATATATTTATGAAAATTGTGCCAAAAATGAAAAAAGAGTTCAAGCGTTAGGAGGAGCCAAGAATCACTGCGTTGTAATGCCCGACTGTGATTTAGATCAAGCAGTTAATGGTTTAATAGGTGCAGCGTATGGTTCAGCAGGTGAAAGATGTATGGCTCAGTCAGTAGCGGTAGCAGTAGGTGGAATTGGAGATAGATTAGTCAGTAGTTTAGCAAAAAAAGTTGAAGCTTTAAAAGTTGGCCCCGGAATGGATAAAAAATCTGAAATGGGACCACTAATTACAAAAGATCATTTAAAAAAAGTTAAAAGCTACGTTGATATTGGAGAAAAAGAAGGAGCTAAATTAATCGTAGATGGAAGAGATCTTAAGTTGCAAGGTTATGAAAACGGCTACTATATTGGAGGATGTTTATTTGATCACGTGACTAAAGATATGAAGATTTATAAAGAGGAGATTTTTGGTCCAGTTTTATCGGTAGTAAGAGTTAAAGATTTTAATGAAGCTTTAAAGTTAGTTAATGACCATGAATTTGGTAATGGTGTAAGCATATTTACTAGAGATGGTGATTCAGGTAGAAATTTTTCTAGTAAAGCTCAAATTGGTATGGTTGGTATCAATATTCCTATACCAGTACCCATGGCTTTCCATAGTTTTGGAGGTTGGAAAAGATCTTTGTTTGGAGACCAACATATGCACGGACCAGAAGGTGTAAGATTTTATACGAAATTAAAAACAATAACCTCAAGATGGCCATCCGGTCAAAGATCGGATCCGGAGTTTGTAATGCCAACAATGAAATAAAAAGGAGAAAAATTGAAAAAAAAAATAACTCTAATTGGTGCGGGTCAAATTGGCGGAACATTAGCGCACTTAATAGCTTTAAAAGAATTAGGTGATGTAATTTTATTTGATGTAGCATCTGGAATTGCAAAAGGAAAAGCTCTAGATATTGCGCAATCATCACCAGTTAATGGATTTAATATAAATTTATCTGGTACGGATAATTATGAAGACACAAAAAATTCTGATGTAATAATAATTACAGCAGGTGTGCCCAGAAAACCAGGAATGACAAGAGATGACTTGCTCGGCATAAACTTAAAAATAATAAAGCAGGTTGCCGAAGGAATTAAAAAAACTTCACCCAATGCATTCGTCATATGCATTACAAATCCTTTAGACGTAATTGTAATGGCTTTGCAAAAATACTCAGGTATGCCTAAATCTAAAATAGTTGGAATGGCAGGAATTTTAGACTCATCTAGGTTCATTTATTTCTTATCACAAGAGTTAAATGTCCCGGTTCAAAAAATTAAATCCCTCGTACTAGGTGGGCACGGAGACAGCATGGTAGCTATGTTAGACTTTACGGAAATAGATGGGAAAAAAATAAACGATCTAGTAAAAGAAGGTAAAATAAAACAAGAAAGATTAGATGAAATTATAAATAGGACAAAAAAAGGTGGAGCAGAAATAGTAAAATATCTAGAAAAAGGATCTGCATTTTACGCTCCGGCTGCTGCCGGCGTTGAAATGGCAGAAAGTTATTTAAAAGACTTAAAAAAACAACTCCCATGTGCTGTCTATCTGAATGGGGAATACGAAACAAAAGATGTATATGCCGGCGTCCCGGTAATCATAGGATCTAGTGGAGTGGAAAAAATAATTGAATTAAATTTAAATGCTAATGAGAAAAAAAACTTTGAGAAATCTATTCAGTCAGTAAGAGATTTATATAGTGCTGCACAGAAAATAGATAAAAGTTTATAACTATTTTTTAATTAAAACAATTCTTCTCCCCATACAAAATATACTTGAAAAATATTTAATTAAAAACTTATCTATTGAATGAAGAATGTTTAAAAAAAAATTATTCATCGGTATATAAGCTGTCTTAGAAGTGACGCCACCAGAATTTATAAAAATTAAGCATTCGGTTAATTTTTCATACTCAATTTTAAATAAATGTCCTAAATTATTTTTAAAAATCTGTTTATCATCAAAAATCAAGTGTGGAACAGCTATGTTGCCATGCCAAGCATCTTTTTCATCGCTCTTAGGATTTTTTTCATCCCAAACATTTAATGTAAAATCATAACCCTCATGCTTCATTATTAATGTGGCCAATTGAAAAAAAATAGAACAGTAGGACTCAAATATAATAAGTTTGCCATCTTTTTTCAATATTCTGTTAATTTCTTTGAAAAATTTAATCGGATAAGGAATGTGGTGAATCATATTGGACGCAATTACAAAATCTAAGCTTTCATTTTCAAATCCTGTATTTTGTGCATCAATATTTTTATAATCTAAATGAATATCTTCACCTAAATCAGTCAGCTTAAAATTTTTATTTTTAATAAAATCTTTTGTAAATCCCGCCCCTGATCCTACTTCAATTCCATGATCATCTTTATTTATAAAATTATTCATCCACGCAAACCTTTTCTTAAGCAAATATTTAACATTATTTGAATTAGATGAATAATAAAGTTCTCTAGCAATTTTTGTATTTGCAATAGATTTCATTCTATTCGCCTCTTTAGGAAAATGAATTTTTTTAGAAATTTTAAGCATATGTTTTAATTAATATATAAAACAAAATAATTTAATGGTACATTTAAATAGACAACAAAAAGGTTTTTTCAAATAATGTTTTTAAACAAAAAGAGTATATTTCAAGAATTATCAATAATATTGGGAATAATTATCTATGCATTTTATATAAACTGGTTAAGTGGAAATGTCGGCATTCTGCCGATCGACTCATTTGGCTTTTTTGACACTGGGTTTAGTATTTTGAAAAATAAGTTACCAATAAGAGATTTTTGGATTTTTACTGGCCTGTTAGTCGATTATATGGAGTCTTTCTTTTTGTTGGTCTTTGGAAATAAATGGAGCAGTCATTTAATACACGCTTCATTTATGAATATTATTGCGTCTTTAAGCTTATATTTTTTTTTAAGAAACATTAAATTAGATAAAAAGTTTTCAATATTTTATACTTTTAGTTTTGCAACCCTTTGCTATCCAGTCTCAGGCACACCGTTTGCATATCTTCATTCTTATATTTTTTCAATAATAGCAATTTTAATTTTGATTTTTGCCATTCAAAGTAAAAAAAATATTTCTTGGTTTATGTTACCAATAGCATCTTTTTTATCATTTCTTTCAATGCAAACACCAGCGGCTTACATAATGGTTTTGATAGCATTATTTTCAATGTATCATTTCATAAAAGAAAAAAATTTTGAGAATTTAAAATATTTCTTTTTTGGTTGCTGCACATGTATTGTATCATTTTTTTTATTTTTGCACTTTACGAACACACCCATTGAAAATTTTATTTACCAATACATTTTATTTCCTTTAACAATAGGTGAGGGTAGACTTACTAGCAGTGATGTTGCGTATGTAAGTTTAGTTGATCAATTAAATTTTAAACGAATCTTCGGAGATTTTAAATTTATTCATATGTTTTTGATTCCTTTGGCTATTATCACATTGAAAAATATAAAAAAAGGAAGCAAAAATATTAATATTTTAAACCTCGTTGTAATCTTAGCTACATTTGCATTTATATTTAATCAATTAATGACAGCAAATCAAATTTATATTTTTAGCTTGATACCTTTGTTAGCAGCTGTATTACATATAAATATTAACAACCATAAATTTTCTTCAAGGATAATTTTTATAATTTTATTTATCGTAATATTTTCAACTATTAAATTTCATTTCAGATACAATATTGATAGAAAGTTTCACGATTTGGAAGCAGTTGATAAAAGCAAAGCAATTGATGCGCAATTGATACACCAGAATTTAAAGGGTCTCAAATGGATTAACAAATATAATAAAAATCCAAAAACCGAAATTGATACGATAAAAAAAGCATTATTCCAAATTGATAATGATAAAAGAAACAAAATTTTAATCACACATTATCAGTTTATTTCAACAATTTTAGATAAAGATTTAAATATCTTGAATAGATGGTATTTGTGGAATAATAATACTCATCCTACAGAAAATCATAAATATTTTCAATTTTATATAAAAATGGTAAATAAAAACTTAAAAAACAACGACATAAAAGTCATTTACCTTTTAGGCCAAGAAAAAGAAATTTTATTTAATAAAGTAAAAAAAAATATCTTTACGGATGTCTGCTTTAAAAGTAAAACGCTTGAAGTAGATAAATTTTCAATTCACGAAGTGATAAGTTGTAATAATTAAAATGAATATTCACGAACACCAAGCAAAAAAAATTTTAAAAGAATATGGTGCGCCAGTCTCTAATGGGGTGGTAATTCTAAAAATAAGTGAAATTCGAGAAAAAATATTAAAATTAAAAAGCAAACAATTTGTTTTAAAGGCCCAAATTCATGCTGGCGGCAGAGGAAAGGCAGGCGGGGTAAAGTTAATAAAAAACCTTGCTGATTTAGAAAAAGAAGCAGCAAAAATGATGGGCAAGACACTGATTACTCACCAAACTGGGCCTGAAGGAAAACAAGTAAGGAGGCTTTATATCGAAGAAGCCTCAGATATATCAAGGGAGTTTTATTTATCATGCTTAGTTGATAGAGAAAGTTCAAAGATTGCTTTTATCAGCAGTACAGAAGGTGGAATGGATATAGAAAAAGTAGCATCAGAGTCACCAGATAAAATTATTACAACTAAAATTGAACTCAAAGATCAACTTGAAGCAGATGAAATAGAAAAAATAATCGATCCTTTTAAATTTAATGAAGATCAAAAAAAAGAAGCTTTAAAATTAGTTCAAGCTTTATACAAAATTTTAATTCAGCAAGATGCAAATTTAATAGAAATAAATCCACTAATTATTACAAAAAAAGGAAAAATAATTTGTTTAGACGCTAAAATGAATTTTGATGATAATGCGATGTTTAGAAGACCAGACATTTTAAAGCTAAGAGATTTTAATGAAGAAGATCCCATAGAAACCGAAGCAAGCAAATTTGATCTTGCGTATATTAAACTAAATGGTTCAATTGGATGCATGGTTAATGGAGCTGGTTTAGCCATGGCAACTATGGATATAATTAAACTTTATGGCAAAGAACCCGCAAATTTTTTAGATGTAGGCGGCGGAGCTTCAAAAGAAAAAGTAGCGGCTGCCTTTAAATTAATTCTGTCTGATAAAAATGTTAAAGGTATTTTAATTAACATATTTGGTGGAATTATGCGATGCGATGTACTTGCCCAGGGAGTTTTAGATGCAGCAAAAGAAATAAATTTATCAGTACCCTTAGTAGTTAGGTTGGCTGGAACAAATTTTAAACAAGGAAAAGAAATATTAGATAAATCTAACTTAAAAATTTTATCGGCTTCAGATTTAAATGATGCTGCACAAAAAATTGTAGAGGCTGTAAAATAAATGTCAGTTTTAGTTAATAAAAATACAAAAGTTATTTGTCAAGGTTTTACAGGCACACATGGTACATTTCACTCTGAACAAGCTATAAATTATGGAACCCAATTAGTTGGAGGTGTGACGCCAAAAAAAGGAGGTCAAAAACATTTAAATCTTCCAGTTTTTAATACCGTACAAGAAGCTAAAGATAAAACAGCTGCAAACGCTTCTATGATTTATGTGCCTCCAAAATTCGCTTCAGCTGCAATTATAGAAGCCATTAATGCAAAAATAGAATTAATTGTTTGTATAACCGAAGGCATACCTGTTTTAGACATGTTAAAAGTAAAAGGAGAGCTAAAAAAAAGCAAGTCTAGATTAATTGGTCCAAATTGCCCAGGTATTATCACGCCCGAAGAATGTAAAATAGGAATTATGCCAGGTAACATTCATAAAAAAGGTACAGTCGGAATTGTATCAAGATCAGGAACACTAACTTATGAAGCGGTAGCACAAACCTCAGCAAACGGTATGGGACAATCCACATGTATAGGAATTGGGGGAGATCCAATAAATGGCACCAACTTTATAGATTGTTTGGAGCTTTTCTTAAAAGACGAGCAAACTGAATCAATTGTTATGATCGGAGAAATCGGGGGCTCTGCAGAGGAAGAAGCCGCAGATTTTTTAAAAAAAGAAAAGATTAAAAAACCCATGGTAGGCTTTATTGCTGGCTTAACAGCTCCACCAGGGAGAAGAATGGGCCACGCAGGAGCAATAATATCTGGTGGAAAAGGTGGAGCAGAGGATAAGATAGAAACTATGAAATCTGCAGGAATTACAATTTCTAAATCACCAGCAGACATCGGTAAGACACTTTTACAAAAACTTAATGGTTGAATTCTGATAATTTATGTTAAAATAAATTATTAAATGCCATCATCAAAAGACAATAATATTTACAAAAAAACCTCCTTTTTGGCAGGTAACAATTCAGAATTTATTAATCAATTTTATAGTGAATACCTTTCAGACCCCAGTTCATTGCCGCAGAGCTGGAAACTTTTCTTTGACGGATTAAGTGAAGACCAAAAACTAGTTTATGATAATTTAAAAGGACCAAGCTGGTCAAGAAAAAAAAATATTAAAACTATTTTGATTAACAGAGATTCTCAAAAAGAAAAATTTTTAAATTTAGATACTCAAGATATCAAACAAGCAACAAAAGACTCTGTGAGATCCATAATGCTAATTAGAGCTTACAGGATAAGAGGTCATTTAATTGCTAATTTAGATCCACTTTCAATTCAAAAAAAAAAAGAACACCCTGAGCTACAACCAGAAAATTATGGCTTCACTAAAAATGATTATAGTAGAAAAATATTTTTAGATGGCGTACTCGGTTTACAATACGCGGATTTAAATCAAATACTTAAAATACTTAAAAAGACTTATTGCTCCACCATTGGTTATGAGTTTATGCATATGGGAGATCCCGATGAAAAAGATTGGATTAGGGATAGAATTGAAGGACCAAACAAAGAAGTACAATTTACTGAAAATGGAAAAAAAGCAATTTTAAACAAGATGATTCAAGCCGAGGGATTTGAAAAATATCTACATGTAAAATTTGTTGGAACAAAAAGATTTGGCTTAGACGGCGGGGAATCACTCATCCCAGCTTTGGAGCAGATTATAAAAAGAGGTGGAAATTTAGGTGTTAAAGAAATTAAAATAGGAATGCCTCACAGAGGAAGACTAAACGTTCTAGCTAACGTTTTAGGCAAACCCTATAAAGCAATATTCAGTGAATTTTTTGGAAAAACAGTAACTTCAAAAAAAGATTTTGAGGGTGACGTTAAATATCATTTAGGCGCTTCTTCAAATAGAGAGTTTGATGGAAACTCTGTGCATATTAGTTTAACAGATAACCCCTCACATCTAGAAGCAGTTAACCCAGTTGTTTTAGGACAAGTTAGAGCTAAACAATTTTTTCATAAAGATGTAGAAAGAAAAAAAGTTATTCCAGTTCTAATGCACGGAGACGCAGCTTTTGCTGGTCAAGGCATAGTCGCAGAATGCTTTGCTATGTCTGGGCTACCAGGACATAATATTGGTGGTACCATTCACATAATTGTAAATAATCAGATAGGATTTACAACAGCTCCAAGGTTCGCAAGATCATCACCATATCCTTCTGACGTAGCGAAAATAGCACAAGCCCCAATATTTCATGTAAATGGAGACGATCCTGAAGCAGTAGTTCATAGCGCGAAGATTGCGACGGAATATAGACAAAAATTTAATAGAGATGTTGTAATCGACATAGTTTGCTACAGACGTTATGGACATAATGAAGGCGATGAACCATCTTTTACACAACCAATCATGTACAAAAAAATAAAATCTCACACATCGACACTAAAAATTTATGGAAATAAGTTAAGCAACGAAGGCTTGACTACTTTAAATGAAATAGATCAACAAAAGACTAATTTCAAAACTTTTTTAGAAAAAGAATTTAAAAGCTCTAAAAATTATAAATCAGAGCTTAAATGGTTTGAGGGAGCTTGGTCAAGATTTAAGCCGGGATTAGGTAAAGATAAAAAAGGAGTTAGTGGAGTTAATAAAGATAAGTTACTTGAGATTGGAAAAAAAATATCATCTATTCCAAATAATTTTATTATTCATAAAACTTTAAAAAAAATATTTAACATTAGGTACCAAATCTTTGAAAAAAATAATTCAGTTGATTGGTCAACAGCGGAAAGTTTAGCTTTTGCTACTTTGTTGACCGAAGGATTTTCAGTAAGGCTCTCAGGGCAAGATTCCGGTCGAGGCACTTTTAGCCAACGACATGCTGTTTTAAGAAATCAGGATAATCATGACAGATATGTGCCATTAAATAATATTGGTATAGGACAGAAAAAATTCGAAATAATAGATACTTTACTATCAGAGTTTGCAGTATTAGGTTTTGAGTTTGGATATTCTTTATCTGAACCAGAAACTTTAGTTTTATGGGAAGCTCAATTTGGAGATTTTGCCAACGGAGGGCAAGTAATTATAGATCAATTCATTACTTCAGGTGAGTCTAAGTGGGGAAGAGCTAGTGGACTTGTAATGTTATTGCCGCACGGATACGAAGGACAAGGTCCAGAACATTCATCAGCAAGAGTTGAAAGATTTTTACAATTATGTGCTGGTGAAAATATTCAAGTAGTTAATTGCACCACACCCTCAAATTATTTTCATGCTTTGAGGAGACAAATGCATAGAGAATTTAGAAAGCCATTGATAATAATGACGCCTAAATCTTTATTGAGGCACAAAAAATGTGTATCTGAATTAAATGAATTTACTACAAAAAATACATTCCATAGAATTCTAGATGACGAAGCTTATCTAGAAAATAGTAAGTTAATAAAATTAAAAAAAAATAGTAAAATAAAAAAAGTAGTAATGTGCTCTGGTAAAATTTATTATGACCTTTTAGAGGCTAGAGAACAGGCCAAAAATGATAGCATCGTATTCGTTCGCATTGAACAACTCTATCCTTTTCCAGCAAAAACACTTGCGAATCTACTGAAGAAATATGAAAAAGCTAAATTTATTTGGTGTCAGGAAGAGCCTAAAAATATGGGTGCGTGGAATACAGTCAGAAACTATATCGATAGAACCTTAGAAATTATACATTTTAATGGTGATAAGGTTGAATATATTGGAAGAAAAGCATCCTCCTCTACTGCGACTGGAAATTTAAATAAACATCTTGCACAACAAAAAGAAATATTAGAAAAGATAGTTATAAAATAAATGTCAGATAAAATTGTAGTACCAATATTAGGAGAGTCAGTAACTGAAGCAACGGTCTCGAAATGGCTAAAAGCTCAGGGGGAAAAGGTTACTGTTGACGAACCTATAGTAGAATTAGAAACTGATAAAGTAAATGTTGAAGTCCCAGCACCATCAAATGGGGTTTTAGAAAGCATATCTGTAAATGAGGGTGAAACCGTAAATGTGGGTGCTCTACTTGGTGTAATTAATGACTCAATTAATAAAAATAAAGAAAAGATTAAAGAAGTAAAAAATTACTCTCCACCAATGCAAAAAAATCTTATTTCAAAAAAAACAAGTAGCACACCTCACATTTTTGAAAACAAACCTGAAAAAATTGAAGTAGAAGCAGAACAGCCCTTAATACTAAATGAAGTTCATGAAGAAAAAACAAAAACGAATCAAAGTTTTACTATTTCTCCATCTGCGAGAAAAATGGCATTGGAAGCTAAAATCGATACCAATAAAATTAAAGGATCAGGAAAAAATGGAGTTATCTTAAAAGAAGACGTAATGAGTTTAATGGGTTCCAAACCATCCCCATCAGAAAGAAAAATAAAACACGGTCCAGAAGAACGAATTAAGATGACAAGGTTAAGATTAACTATAGCTAAAAGATTAAAAGAAGCCCAAGAAAATGCAGCAATGTTAACTACATTTAATGAAGTTGACATGAGCGAAGTGATCTCTATGCGCAATCAGTATAAAGATGAATTTCAAAAAAAATATGAGGTTAAACTTGGATTTATGTCATTTTTTGTGAAAGCATCTGTAATAGGATTAAAAAATTATCCAGCCATCAATGCTGAAATTCAGGGTGAAGAAATAGTTTATAAAAATTATTACAACATAAGCATAGCTGTTGGAACTGATAGAGGTCTTGTAGTTCCTGTTCTAAGAGAAACAGATGAAATGTCATTTGCTGATATAGAAAAAAATATTGGACATCTTAGTGAAAAAGCTCGCAATGGAAAAATTACTATAGATGACTTACAAGGCGGTACTTTTACTATTACTAATGGCGGTATATACGGTTCGATGTTATCAACACCGATATTAAACCCACCTCAATCTGCTGTTTTAGGAATGCATAATATAATTCAGAGACCTGTAGTTGTTAACGGAAATATTGAGATAAGACCCGTGATGTATCTAGCTCTGTCTTATGATCATAGATTAATTGACGGAAAAGAAGCAGTATCATTTTTAAAAATAGTAAAAGAGTCTTTAGAACAACCAAAAAGACTTTTTCTTAATATTTAGTGATGGAAAATAATTTTGATGTAATCGTGATAGGTGGTGGTCCTGGTGGCTATGTGTGCGCTATTAGAGCTGCACAGTTAGGACTTAAAACAGCATGCGTAGAGTCAAGAGGTGCGCTAGGCGGAACATGTCTTAATGTAGGGTGTATTCCATCAAAAAGTTTACTAAATCTTTCAGAAAATTACCACAAAGCTAAAAAAGATTTCAACAGTCAAGGCATAGAAATTAGTGACATTAAATTGAATATAAATAAAATGATGTCCAATAAAGAAAAATCAGTGCAGGTTTTAACCAAGGGTGTAGAGTTTTTGTTTAAAAAAAATAAAGTTACCTACCTCAAAGGCAAAGGTGCTCTTTTTTCAAAAAAAGAAGTAGTAGTTTATGAAAATGAAAAAAAAAATGTCTATTCTGCAAAAAACATCGTAATAGCAACCGGTTCATCTCCAACATCTTTACCGGGAATAGAAATAGACGAAAAAAATATAGTTTCTTCAACTGGAGCATTGTCTTTTCCTGAAGTCCCTCAAGATCTAATTATAATAGGAGGTGGTTATATAGGGCTTGAAATGGGTTCGGTATGGTCAAGACTCGGATCCAAAGTCACTGTGGTTGAATATTTAGATTTTATAACGCCTGGAATGGATAGAGAAGTTTCAAATGAATTTAAAAAAATATTAATCAAACAAGGAATACAGTTTAAATTAAACAACAAAGTAACAGCGGTCACTAATATTAAAAATAAAGTTGTTGTTGACTACACAAACAACACAACAGCAGCTAGAGAAAGAAAAGAATGTGATAAAGTTTTAGTCTCCGTAGGAAGAAAGCCTTACACAGAGGGACTTAATTTATCAGAAATTGGAATTAAAAAAGATAGCAAAGGAAGAGTTGAGGTTAATGAAAAATTACAAACTTCATCAAAAAATATTTATGCAATAGGAGATGTTATTAAAGGCCCAATGTTAGCACATAAAGCCGAAGAAGAAGGTATAGCAGTAGCAGAAATAATAGCAGGTCAAGCAGGACATGTTAATTACGATGTAATTCCCGGCGTTATCTACACATCACCGGAAGTTGCTTCTGTTGGTAAAACTGAGGAGCAACTTAAATCTGAAAAAATAAATTATAAGGTAGGTAAATTTCCATTTCTTGCAAACTCAAGAGCTAAAGTAAACAATGAAACAGAGGGATTTGTTAAAATGCTAGCCGATAGTAATACTGATAAAATTTTAGGAGTACATATTATTGGACCACACAGCGGTGATATGATTGCCGAGATGGCATTAGCTATGGAATTTGGAGCTTGTGCGGAAGACATAGCGCGTACATGCCATGCACATCCAACGCACACTGAAGCAATCAAAGAAGCTGCTTTGGCTGTTGATAAAAGACCAATTCATTTTTAATTAAAAAAAATTCATCTACTATTCGGCTATGAAAGTACAAGTTTTATTGCCTAAAGTATTTAATTTTACTTTTACTTATTCTTATGACTCAAAAAAGAACTACAAAATAGGTGATATTGTAGAAGTTCCTTTTGGAGCTAAAAAAGAAATAGGCGTTATTTGGGTTGGCAACAACACACCTGACAAGAAAATTAAAATTAAAGAAATTAAAACAAAAATTGATAATTATTGTCTTGATAAGAAATTAATTAAATTTATCGAGTGGTTTGCAATGTATAACATGGTTTCCAAGGGTTTGGTTTTAAAAATGTGTATAAGTGGAAATGAAAACTATTTTAAAAAAAATAAAAAACTAACAAAAAACAAAACTACAAATTTAAAAATCTACGAATTAAATATACAGCAAAAAAAAGCGTTAAAATATTTAGAAAGTAATAATTTTGGTTTTAATGTGTCAGTTTTACAGGGAATAACTGGATCAGGAAAAACACTAGTTTATTTTGAAAGAATAAAAAAAGTCATTTCAGAAAACAAACAAGCATTAGTTTTATTACCAGAAATATTTTTAACCAATCAATTTAAATCTAGATTTGAGGATTTTTTTGGTTTTGCTCCAGCTGTGTGGCATTCAAAAATCACACCTAAAAATAAAAGAATAATATGGCAAGGATTAGCAAATAATAAAATTAAATTAGTAGTAGGAGCTAGATCGGCTTTACTTCTACCTTTTAAAAAATTAGGTCTAATCATAGTTGATGAAGAACACGACACTTCTTATAAACAGGACACAGGAACTATTTATAATGCTAGAGATATGGCTATTTCCAGAGCTTCATTTGAAAATATTCCTGTTCACTTGGTGACCTCCATACCTTCTGTTGAGACTTACAATAATATTAAAAACAATAAATATAGACACATAAAAATTACTGAAAGATTTAATAATTATCCGTTACCAGACACAAAAATTGTTAATTTAAACCTAAATAAAATTAAAAATCGATTCATTGCGAACGAAACAATAAATATAGTCAAAAATTTCTTAAAAAAAAAAGAACAGATATTATTTTTTATTAATCGAAGAGGATATGCTCCATATCTAATTTGTAAAACTTGTGGCTATAAACATGCATGTCCTGATTGTTCAATTTATTTAACATTTCATAATTTTAAAAATAAAGCTGTGTGTCATCACTGCGGTTTTGAAAAAAATATTGAAAGAAAATGTAAAGCAGATCAATCGTGTGATTTTTTAATGTATGGCCCTGGTGTAGAAAAAATATTTGATGAAATAAAAATTATTTTTCCAAAAAACGAAATTAGAATTTTTTCTAGTGATTTTATGCAAAATAAAAAAAATACTGAAACTCTTTTTAAGAAAATTAATCAGAATGAAATTGACATACTAATAGGAACACAAATGATTTCAAAAGGTTTTAATTTTCCTAAATTAAATTGTATTGTAGTTGTAGATGCAGATTTTTCTGGAAGAGGTTATGACTTAAGAACAACAGAAAAAAATATACAACTTTTTCATCAATTAAGTGGTAGAGCGGGGCGATTTAGCAAAGAGTCTCAGATAATTTATCAGACACTTACTCCAGAAGATGAAACTTTAAATAATATAATTAAAAATAATCCAGAAAAATTTCTTGAAAATGAATTACTTATAAGAAAAAAAAATAAACTTCCCCCATTTTCCAGGCTTATTGCGCTTATTATTTCATCTAAAAAAAAGGAATTAAGTTATCGAGGAGCTCAAGAAATTAAAATCAAACTCAGCATATTAAGCGAATTAGAAGTATTGGGCCCTGTTGAATCTCCTATATCCAAAGTAAAAAAAATGTTTAGATCAAGACTGCTTCTTAGAACTAAAAACTCAGAGTTATTGCAAAAAAAAGTTGCTAATTTGCTGGAAAATCTAAAAATATCGTCAAAAATTAAACTCACGGTTGATGTTGATCCTGTAAATTTTACATAAATTATAATTTGGTAACTTGATACTGATATTTTCTTATGTTACTAGAGCTCTTTATTTCACTGCAATTTCATGAGCACAAGTAAATCATTTTCAGCAGAGACCTCTCAGAGGTACGCTCGCGCTCTTTTTGAGGTGGGATGCGAAAGTTTCGAGCTAGATAAAATTGAAAATAATTTAAATGATTTTTCAAAAATATATGACTCGAGTTCTGAATTTATTAGTTTTATAAAAAACCCAACACAATCAAATAATAATCAATTAGAAGCAATTAATATAATTTCTAAAAAACTTAATTTTTCTAAAAATCTAAAAAATTTTCTATCTCTATTAATCGAGAAAAGAAGAATATTTTTTGTAAGGAAAATAATTCATGAATTTTTGAAGTTATGTTCGCAAAAAAGAGGTGAAGTTAAAGCTTTATTAATTTCTTCTAAAACTTTATCAAAAGAAGAGTTGAATGAAATAAGTTCGCAATTCTCTTACTCAATGGGATTAAAAATTAAATTTGATTATAGCGTAGACGAAAGTTTAATTGGTGGAATAAAGATACAACTTGGTAGTTTAATGGTCGACACTTCTATTAAAAATAAATTAAAGAAATACGAGCAACTAATGACAGAAAATTAAAATGTCGATTAATCCATCAGAAGTAACAAAATTATTAAAAGATCAAATCAAAAGCTTTGGTGAAAAAGCTGAAGTATCAGAAATCGGAAAAGTATTATCTGTTGGAGATGGTATTGCACGTGTTTATGGCTTGGATAATGTTCAGGCTGGAGAAATGGTAGAGTTTGATGATGGATCTAAAGGCATGGCTTTAAACCTAGAAAACGATAACGTCGGTATCGTAATTTTTGGAGATGATAGAAAAATTAAAGAAGGTGATACAGTCAAAAGAACTAATTCGATTGTGGACGCTCCAGTTGGAAAAGAATTACTGGGTAGAGTAGTTGATGGTCTCGGTGATCCGATTGATGGCAAGGGAGCCCTTCCATCTAAAATCCAAAGAAAAAGAGTTGAAGTAAAAGCACCCGGCATTATCCCAAGGCAATCTGTTAGCGAACCGATGCAAACTGGATTAAAATCAATAGATACACTTATACCTATTGGAAGAGGACAAAGGGAATTGATAATTGGAGATAGGCAAACAGGAAAAACAGCTGTTGCAATAGATACAATAATCAATCAAAAAAAAATCAATGAATCAGACGATGAAAAGAAAAAATTATATTGCGTGTACGTAGCAATCGGACAAAAACGATCTACAGTTGCTCAAATTACAAAAACTCTAGAAGAGGCAGGAGCTTTAAAATACACAACAATAGTAGCTGCCACAGCTTCTGATGCAGCGCCTTTACAATTTTTAGCCCCATATACAGGTTGTACTATTGGAGAATATTTTAGAGATAATGGTATGCATGCATTGATTATTTATGACGATTTATCAAAACAGGCTGTAGCTTATAGACAAATGTCTTTATTGTTAAGAAGACCACCTGGTCGAGAAGCATATCCTGGAGACGTATTTTATTTACATAGTAGATTGCTTGAAAGAGCAGCTAAATTAAGTGATAAAAATGGCGGAGGGTCTTTAACAGCACTGCCAATAATTGAAACACAAGCCGGAGATGTATCAGCTTACATACCAACTAACGTAATATCTATTACAGATGGTCAAATTTTTTTAGAAACTGAGCTTTTTAACCAGGGCATTCGGCCTGCTGTAAACGTTGGTTTGTCTGTTTCTAGAGTAGGTTCAGCAGCTCAAACTAAAGCAATGAAGAAGGTAGCCGGATCAATAAAATTAGAACTTGCACAGTACCGAGAGATGGCAGCATTTGCTCAATTTGGATCTGATCTTGATGCTTCCACACAACAGCTTTTAAATCGAGGTGCAAAATTAACTGAACTATTAAAACAAGACCAATACTCACCCATGACAGTAGCGGAACAAGTGATTTCAGTTTTTACTGGAGTAAATGGTTTTTTAGATGACGTGGATTTAAATAAAATTAAAAAAATTGAAAAAGATATAATTGAAAAAATTAAATCAGATAGGCCTGAAATTTTAGAAACAATTCAGTCGTCAGGTAAATTAGAAGAAGATACAGAAAAAAACTTAATTCAAATAATTGAAGAATATAAAAAAGAAAATAAACAATAATGCCAACTTTAGATGATTTAAAAAAAAGAATTAAAAGTGTTAAATCAACACAAAAAATTACTAAAGCAATGAAGATGGTCGCCGCCGCTAAATTAAGAAAAGCACAAGAAAACGCAGAAAAAGGAAGACCATACAGTCAAAAAATGCAAAACATAGTTTTAAATTTAACAAAATCTATTAATGATCCAGAAAACGCACCTAAACTTATGGTTGGAACCGGCCAAGATAAAATTTATTTGTGCGTAGTGCTAACTGCCGATCGTGGATTATGTGGAGGTTTTAATTCAAATATTTGCAGATTAGCAAAAAATAATTTCAAAAAATTTATAAGCGAAGGAAAGGAATTAAAAATAATTACAGTGGGCACTAAAGGATTAGATCAAATTAAAAGAGAGTATGGTAAATATATTATTAAAAAGATGAGTTTTAAAGAAAAAAAAATTATAAGTTTTAATGAAGCAGAGATTGTCGGTAAAGAAATTATTAATTTATTTAACAAAAAAGAATTTGATAAGTGCATTTTGTTTTATAGCGACTTTAAAAATATAATGACCCAAATACCTCAAGCGCAACAAATAATTCCAACCGATAAAATTGAATCAAAAGATAAAGAAGAAGAAGAAATTTTTTATGAGTTCGAGCCTGATGAAGACGAAATCTTAGAGGACTTACTACCAAAAAATATTTCAACTCAAGTTTTCAAAGCCTTTCTTGAAAACTCTGCAAGTGAACAAGGTTCAAGAATGGCAGCTATGGATAACGCAACGAGAAATGCGGGTGACTTAGTTGATAAACTTACCGTAAATTACAATAGAAGCAGACAAGCATCTATTACCAAAGAGTTAATTGAAATTATATCGGGAGCAGAAAGCTTATAATCATGAATAAACAAGGAAAAATTACTCAGATCATTGGAGCGGTAGTAGACGTAAGTTTTGAAAGTGAATTACCAGAAATTTATACAGCTCTAGAAGTTAAAAATAGTGGGAGTAAACTTATTCTAGAGGTAGCACAACATCTTGGAGAAAATAATGTAAGAACTATAGCTATGGATGCTACGGAAGGATTAAAAAGAGGAGACGTTGTTACAAATACCGGGGCTCCTATTAGCGTTCCTGTTGGACCAGAAACACTAGGAAGAATTTTAAACGTAATAGGCGAGCCAATTGATGAAAAAGGCGAAGTAAAAACAAAAGAAAGATGGCCCATACATAGACAAGCACCAAAATTTACCGAGCAATCAACTGAAACGGAACAACTAGTTACTGGAATTAAAGTAATTGACTTATTGGCCCCTTATGCAAAAGGAGGAAAAATTGGATTATTTGGCGGCGCTGGTGTAGGAAAAACAGTCACTATAATGGAATTGATTAACAATATAGCGAAAGCACATGGAGGATTTTCAGTTTTTGCTGGAGTTGGTGAAAGAACGAGAGAAGGAAATGATCTATATCACGAAATGATAGAATCAGGTGTAATTAAAACAGATGGAAAAGGATCAAAAGCAGCATTAGTTTACGGACAAATGAATGAACCTCCAGGGGCAAGAGCAAGAGTTGCTCTAACCGGTTTGACACTAGCAGAGTATTTTAGAGATAAAGAAGGTCAAGACGTACTTTTTTTCGTTGATAATATTTTTAGATTCACGCAAGCAGGCTCAGAGGTATCAGCTTTATTAGGAAGAATTCCATCCGCAGTAGGTTATCAACCTACCCTAGCGACAGATATGGGAAATCTTCAAGAGAGAATTACATCCACTGACAAAGGCTCTATCACATCAGTACAAGCAATTTATGTCCCAGCAGATGATTTGACAGATCCAGCACCAGCAACTTCTTTCGCACACTTGGATGCCACAACTGTACTATCAAGGCAAATAGCAGAAATTGGAATTTATCCAGCGGTAGATCCTTTAGATTCCACTTCTAGAATATTAGATCCAAGAGTTGTTGGAGAAGAACATTATAGAGTAGCTAGAGAAGTTCAAAAAATTTTGCAGGCCTACAAATCTTTGCAGGATATTATTGCAATTCTTGGTATGGATGAACTTTCAGAAGAAGACAAGATAACAGTTGCACGAGCAAGAAAAATCCAAAGGTTTTTATCTCAACCTTTTTTTGTGGCTGAAGTATTTACCGGTTCACCTGGAAAACTCGTGGATTTAGATTCGACCATCAAAGGGTTTGACTCAATTTGCAAGGGTGAACATGACCATTTACCCGAAGCAGCATTCTATATGGTTGGTGGAATAGAAGAAGTTCTAGAAAAAGCTGAGAAGATATCTAAAGATACTAAAAAATAATGTCAGACAATTTTATAGTTGAGATTATTAGTCCAGAAAAATTAATTTTAAGATCTGAAGCAGCAGAAATAACGATCCCATCGTATGAAGGCCAAATGGGAATATTAAAAGACCATATATCTTTAATTACTTTTTTAAGGCCTGGTTTAATTACAATTAAAAAAAATAAAGAAGAAATAGTTTTTTTTGTTGAAGAAGGTACAGTAGAATTTTCAAATAATAATTTATTAATATTGTCTTCTACAATAAAAAGTTTAGATAATTTTGACAGCAATTCTATCGATATAATTATTAAAAATTCATTAGAAAAAATGAGCAATACTCAAATTACTGATAAAGAAAAATATCTTCTTTCTCACAAACTTGATGTTCTGAAAGAAATCAGTAAATAAAATCTTTTAATACTGCTAGTATTTTTTTATAAATATTCTTTTTAAAATCTACAACTACTTCAGGAAGCTCATTTATTTCAATCCACTTCCATTCAATAAACTCTGGTATTGATGTTTTTACATCAATTTCACTCTCATCCCCAATAAATCTTACAATAAACCATTTTTGTTTTTGTCCCCTGAACTTTCCCTTCCAAATAGTGCCCAAAAGATTTTTAGGTAACTCATATTCTAACCACTCATCAAATTTTTTTAAAATTTGAATACTTTTAATACTTGTTTCTTCGTATAACTCTCTTTTTATTGCGCTTAAATTATCTTCATTTTTGTTTACCCCACCTTGCGGCATTTGCCATTTATCATTAGGGTTATCCTTACGTTTTCCAACAAAAACTTTATTTTGTTTATTTAAAATGATGGCTCCAACACCAATTCTTAGGGGGAGCATTTTCTTATTCATTAATTATGAGTTAAATAATTCCAAAGCGTAGTTTAATTGATTGTCATTTTCAGACTTAATCTCAAAATTATCACCAGTTTCTTCAACGAGTATATCAGGAGTTACTCCCACTTCTGAAATAGAGTTGCCTGAAGGTAAATAGTACTTAGAAATTGTTAATCTCATGCCTCCACCGTTACGCAAAGGAATTATTGACTGCACCGAACCTTTTCCGTAAGAGTTTTCACCCAGAATAATTGCTCTTTTATGATCTTTAAGCGCACCAGCGAATATTTCAGACGCAGAGGCTGAGCCATTATTAATTAGAACTATAATTGGTTTGCCGTTAATTTCATCACCTTTCCTAGCAAAAAACTTTCTTGTTTCTGATGTTTTACGTCCCTTAGTTGAAACTATTTCTCCATCATCTAGAAAAAAATCTGTGATATTGATTGCCTGGGTTAACAGTCCACCGGGATTATTTCTTAAGTCTAATATGTATCCTTTAATTTTTGAATTTTTTTCAAAGTTTTGTACTTTTTCCAAGAATTGTTTATCACTATTTTCGTTAAATGATTTAAGTCTAATGTATGCCAGGTTTTTTTTAACACCTAAAATTTCTGAATTAACAGATTTAACTTCTATTACTTTTCGTGTAATTTTAAATTCTAAGGGTTTTTTTACCTTTTTTCTCCTTATAGTTAATTCAATAGATGTTCCAACAGGTCCTCTCATTAGTTTAACCGCTTCCATTAAAGATTTTCCTTGCACCTGTTCATCTCCTATTTTTACAATGTAATCTCCAGATTTTATTCCAGCTTTTGCAGCCGGAGTATCATCTATTGGAGATATTACTTTTACTACCCCAGATTCCATCCCTATTTCAATGCCCAATCCCCCAAATTCACCCTTAGTATCAGTTTGCATTTCTTTGAAAAGAGAAGGACTCATATAGGCCGAGTAAGGATCAAGCGACTGGAGAACACCGTTAATTGCAGAATCCATCATTTTTGATTGATTAACATCATCTACGTAATCTTTTTTTATTTTTTCTAGAACCTCACCAAAAAGATCAATTTTTTCATAAAGTTCATTAGCGGAATATGAATTTGTAAGATTAAAATTTATAAACAATATGAGGAAAATAATTTTTTTCATATGACAGCCTTTTCTTTGGGAATTTCTTCTGACCACATTTTCTCTAGGTCATAAAATTCTCTTTTTTCCGGATGAAAAATATGAATTATAATATCAATCGCATCGACCAATTTCCAATCACTACTTTCTCGACCTTCAATGCGGCAACCGTTCAACCCAATTTTTTTAAGTTCTGTGACTAAAATTTCTGAAAGCGCCTGTAAGTGCCTAGAAGAAGTTCCTGAAGCAACTATCATATAGTCCGCAATATATGATTTATTTTTTAAATCAATAGTAATGATATTTTGAGCTTTATTATCATCTAAAATTCTTTCTATATTCTGTTTCATTTCCACTATTTTCATTTAAATTTTTTTAGATAATTCTTTCTTATGTCAGACGATGAAATATTAATTAATTTGTTTTTTACGGAAATGATATTTTTTTTATTTAGATATTTCACTACAATAGATTCTTTACTCTTCTTATCATATCCCCTTCTAGAAAAAACAACTAATTGTGTTAATTTAACTATTTTTTTCCAGCTTTTCCACTTATGAAAGTCTAATAAGTTATCTGAACCTAAAATCAAATATAATTCTTTTTGTTTTTTAGTTATTCTAAAATAATTAATTACATTTATCATACGTGAAGATTTGATTTTATCATCTAAATATATGGCTTTTATATTTTTTAATTTTTTTAAAGCTCTTTTCGATTTTAATATTCTTTCTTTTAATGAAAAATAAGTTTTACTTTTAAAAGGATTTTTTTTGGCAATAACCCAATAAATTTTTCTAAGTTTTATTTGTTTTAAACTTATTTTAGAAATTTGAACATGACCTGCATGTGGTGGATCAAAACTACCACCAAAAATACCTATTGCTTTTTTCCTAAACTTTAACATTGATTATGGTCTTGTAATTCCTTTTCCAGAAACAATGTATTTATAAGAGGTTAACTGATTGATTCCAACGGGTCCTCTAGGAGGTAGCTTGTTAGTAGAAATTCCAATTTCACCACCAAATCCAAATTCGCCGCCGTCAGCAAATTGAGTTGATACGTTATGCATTGCTATAGAGCTGTTAACTCCCTCAAGAAATATTTTAGCATTTTTTGCGTCGTTAGTGATTATGCTATCAGTGTGCATAGTTCCATATTTTAAAATGTGGTCGACTGCCTCTCTAACATTTTTTACGGTCTTAACTGAAATTATTGCATCTAAATACTCTGTTTCCCAATCAATTTCTTTTGCAGCCTTTAATTTATTCTTAAATAGTTTATTAATTTTTTTATCAACTCGGACTTCGCAACCGGAATTAACCAATGAATTAATTATTTCTCTTGCATGTGTATTTAATATTTTTTCATTAATTAACAACGTCTCTAAAGCCCCACAAATAGTAGTCCTCCTCATTTTGGCGTTAACTATTAATTTTTTTGCCATATTTATATTTGAGTTTTTGTCTACGTAGATATGACATAGACCTTCTAGGTGGCCAATAACATGAATGTTAGAAATTTTTTCAACTTTTTGAACCAGTCCTTTGCCACCTCTTGGAACGATTACATCGATATATTTGCTCATCTTTGAAAGAAGTGAATCAACAATTTTTCTATCCTTCCTTTCTATAAATTGTACACAGTTTTTATTAATATTATTTTTAACTAAAGAGTCACGGAATAAGTTTGCTAACAATTTATTAGAGTTAAAAGCTTCAGAACCTCCTCTCAAAATAGAACAGTTTTTTGACTTTAAACATAATGCAGCAACATCCGCAGTAACATTTGGTCTACTTTCATAAATAACACCTATTACTCCAATTGGTATCGAAACTTGTTTAATTTTAAGCTTGTTTGGCCTTTGCCATTTTCTTAATACTTTCCCTATTGGATCTTTAAATTTAGCAATCTCATTGATTGAATGTCTAATACCATCAATTCTTTTTTCATTCAGAACAAGTCTGTCTACAAGATTTTTCTTTTTGGCATTTTTTACGTCTTTAAAATTTTCTTTAATTAATTTTTTTTTATTTTGTAATATTTCTGTATTATAATTATTCAAAATTAATTTAATCTTACTATGTTTAACAGATTTTAATTCTTCAAAAGCTTTTCTAGCGCTTAAACCTATTTTTTCTAAATATTTCATTTTATAATTTTACCATATCATCTTTATGTATTATCTCAGATTTACTTAAATACCCTAAAATATTTTCTATTTCCTTGCTTTGTTTCCCTTTAATTTTATTAATTTCAGTAGAAGAAAATGAGGATAATCCCCTAGCAAGATTTTTGTTATTTTCGTCCAACACAAGAATATTTTCACCTTTTTCAAAGCTTCCCTCTATCTTAATTATGCCGGCAGCGAGTAAACTTTTGCCATTGTTCAGTGCTTGAGCAGCTCCTTGATCAATATATATTTTACCCGAAGAGTTAAGAGAACTAATAATCCATTTCTTCCTTGCATCTAAACTTGAAATCTTAGGGACAAAGTGAGTGTAAAGTTTGCTTTTAAGCATATTACTTATAGGGTTATTTTTCTTTCCATTTCCAATAAACATATTACAACCTGCGTTCATACAGATTCTAGCTGCATCCAATTTTGTAGAAATTCCACCAGATCCATATAAATTTTTCTTACGATCAATCAAGGCGTTTATACTTGAATCTATTTTAGTAACTATTTTAATAATTTTTCTCTTTTTAGATTTATCATAAAGCCCATCGACATCAGAAAGAATGATCAAAGTATCAGCCCCAATTATTTGCGCAACTCTTGCTGCCAACCTATCATTATCTCCATATTTAATTTCCGCAGTCGCTGTAGTGTCATTTTCATTAACAATCGGTATTGCTTTTAGCTTAAATAAATTATCAAAAGTTCTTTTAACATTTAAAGCTCTTCTTCGTTGTTCTGTATCATCCGGACTTATTAATATTTGGCCGGTTTTAATTTTATTTTTATCAAATAATTTTTGAAATTCACCGGCTAAATGAATTTGGCCAATTGCAGCGATGGCCTGGCTCATTTCTAGTTTAATCTTCTTTTTTTTAATTTTTAGGTAATTTTGTCCTAATGCTATTGCACCTGATGAAACAATTACCAGGTCACTTTTTCCTTTGTACTTTTTTATATCCTTAATTAAACTAGCGATCCATTTCTTTTTAAATTTGCCTTTATTATCCACCACAGTAGAAGACCCCAATTTTATAACAATTTTTTTGGAGTTTTTAATTAACATTGTTTATCAAAATTTTTTTTATTTTCTCAATATCTTTGGTTGAAAATACAGAAATGACTTCATATTTTTTTTTAATTTTATTCTTAAATTCTTTTAATTTTTTATCAATATCTTCTTTTTCTAATAAATCTGATTTATTAAAAAAAATTATCTCTTGCTTCTTAACTAAACTTTTATCATATGCAGATAGTTCGAGCTTAATTTTATTGTAAATATCTGCTAAATTTTCTTCAGTTAAATCTATTACATGTAATAAAGCTTTACACCTTTCTATATGACGTAAAAATTTATCACCCAATCCAACTCCTTTGTGAGCTCCTTCAACTAAGCCAGGTATATCTGCTAGAGTTATTTCTTTTCCATCGTAATATGTAACTCCTAAATTAGGATTTAGTGTCGTAAATGGATAGTTAGCAATTTTTGGTCTTGCTTTGGTTAAAGCCGCTAGTAAACTTGACTTTCCAGCATTAGGCTGACCTATTATACCTATGTCTGCAATTACTTTTAATTGAAACCAAATCCAAAATTCCTCACCAAGTTTTCCAGATGTCTTTTTTTTCGGTGCGCGATTAGTTGAACTTTTGAATCTAACATTGCCCAAACCGCGCTTACCACCTGCTGCTACTAAATATTTTTCTTTATTTTTAGTAAAATCATAAATGAGAGTATTATTGTCCTCTTCATATACCTGTGTTCCCACTGGAACTCTAAGGGTTGAGTCTTTACCATTTGCACCAGTTTTATTTCTCTTACTCCCTGCATGTCCATGTTCTGCTCGAAAATGTTGTGCGTATCTAAAGTCTATCAGCGTATTCAAATTACGATCTGCTTCGATAATAATTGAACCACCATCACCACCATCACCACCATCTGGACCCCCGTATTCAACAAATTTTTCTCTTCTAAAGTGCGCTGAACCAGAGCCACCATTTCCTGCTTTAATATAGATTTTAGCTTGATCTAAAAATTTCATTATGGGTATATTATAAATAACTTTAGTTATTTATAAATCTAATTTGGGATTACAGAAACAAAAGTTCTGTTTAATTTTGATTTTTTAAATTTAACTTTTCCTT
>MDTF01017202.1_pt1 | contig 30581 bp, 19 predicted proteins | sample 811191 | NCBI WGS metagenome assembly MDTF01 (sample SAMN05326649, study PRJNA326480) | marine metagenome | isolation source: seawater | place: Southern Ocean | collected 2011 | reverse complement strand
CGGAATCAGTGAATTTGGGTCTAAAGTGTACCTAGTTAGTGGAAGTAGAGGTTTATTGACTTGGGATAAAAAATTAAAGTCAATAACTCAAGTTCAAACAGCTTTTACCTTGGGTGGGTATTGTTTGCTAAGAGAAAACGATTCCATTATATGGCTTGGAGGAACTATAGACGGCCTATTAAGGTATAATGAAAATACAAAGAAGTCTGAGGTTTTTGCTTCTGATGCATCGAAGAAGGGCTCGATATCTGAAAGAGGGATTCGATGTGCGTTAAAAGATAAAAAAGGTAGATTGTGGTTTGGTACATATGGGAAAGGCTTGAATCTTTATCAGCCTGAAACGAAAACATTTACCGTATTTCAAAACGATCCAAAGGATAGTAATTCACTGTCTGATAACACTATAATGGTATTATATGAAGATAAATTCGCTAACATATGGGTTGGGACAGGCACTGGTGGACTTAATCGAATAGATGAAAAGACTGAAAAATTTTATAGAAGTAAAGGGCAATTTGCACCAGATAATGGGACTAGCATCACGGGGATTCAAGAAGATGCTGAAAACAAACTTTGGGTAACAACAACCACAGGACTTATAAGAGTGGAAAGAGATAATGGAACTTTTCTATACACCAAATATTCCAGTCAAGATGGTTTGCCCAATGACAGGCTCTCTGGACTTTTGATTGATAATAGTGGTAAGCTCTGGATAAGCACTGTTAATGGTATTTGTAGCTTTCAAATTATAGGAGAAACTGCTCTAATACCTCAGATTAAAACATACGATCAATACGATGGAATTCAGCAAAGTGAATTTTCTCTTTGTTCTGCTCATAAAGGAGCTAGTGGCTATTTTTATTTTGGTGGATTTAATGCTGTAACACGTTTTCATCCCGATAGCATGACTGCTAAAAGTATGCCTCCAAAACTTGCATTTACCTCATTAAAAGTGATGAATGAACTGGTTTCTGTAAAATCGGACTTACCTTCAACATCAAATAAAGTAACAAGAATTGAGCAGTCCTATTTTTTACCCAATGATATAAGTTGCTTAGGCGAATTAGAGCTATCCTATGAAGAACAGGTTTTTAGTATTGCCTATGCTTCTTTAGACTTCAATCAACCTGAAAAGAATGAATATGCGCACAAACTAGAAGGCTTTGATAAAGATTGGGTATTTGATGGCTCCAAAAACTCAGTTACCTACACTAGTTTGCCGTCAGGAAACTACAAATTACTTGTTAAAGGCTCCAATAGAGATGCTGTGTGGTCTGAAGTTCATTCCATAAACATTACAATTACACCTCCGTTTTGGCAAACATGGTGGTTTATTTTAAGTCTTGCGGTATCGGTAATTTTAATCATCACGTTCTATGTTCTTTCGAGGATTAAAAGATTTGAAAACGAGAAAATAATTTTAGAAAAGAAGGTTAGAGAGCGAACAGCAGAAATTGACCAACAGCGCGATGAAATCGAAAAGAAAGCATTGGAGCTTTTTTCTGCAAATGAAAAACTAATAGCAATGGGGGTTTTTAAAGATAAGCTTACTAGTATGTTGGTGCACGATTTAAAAAATCCGTTGGGCAGTATCGTAAATTCAGCAAGGCAATCCAATCAAAACGAGCATTCAAAAGCTATCGAGTATTCAGCCAAATTAATGTTGAATTTGGTAATGAATATTTTGGATGTTCAGCAATTACAAGACAATAAAATTGCAGTAAGTAAACAAGCCATAAGTCTAAATGAATTAGTCGATCGTGCACTCGCATTTATTGAATTATCAATTAAACATAAGAATCTTAAAATCAAAAAGAACCTGGGTTTTGATACTGTTGTTTTATGCGATGTAAGTTTAATTGAGCGTGTACTCATTAATTTACTGTCAAACTCTGTGCAGTATTCAGCTTTAAACAGTGATATATCAATTTCTGCAACCGCAATTGATGACCAGTTTCTAGAGTTAGTAATTGAAGACAGTGGCGCGGGAATTTCTTATGAAATACTTCAAAAGCTGCAGAATTCAGAGCAAGTTTTGGTAGAGAAGGGGAGCGATAAATATTCGACAGGTATAGGATTGCAATATTGTCAGTTAGCGCTTGATGCTCATGACACTCGACTATTAATTGACTCTAAAGCTGGTGAAGGCTCTCGAATTAGTTTTGCCCTTAAAATAAATCAACAAAAACCGCTAAGCTCATCTAGTTTCGAGGGGCGTAATATTCCTCTTGTCACATTTAACTCAGTGACAAGAGATAGCTTAAAACCAATAGCAGAAGAGCTAAAAACATATAAGTTTTATGAGGGAGGTAATATCGTTCAATGTTTGAATTCTTACCCTCAAAAGGATCAAGCAGCATTAGATTGGATTACAGAAATAAAGAATGCCGTTTACGTTTCAAATGAGCAAAAATATGAGCAGCTAATTAACTTAGTATTGATCAATGAGCGTTAAAACCCTATTAATAGTTGACGACGATCCATTGAATATTAAAATCATCAATGAATATCTGTTAGCGATTAGACCTGTTAAGTATGAATTACTAAATGCTAATAATGCTCAATTGGCATTGACTATAGCATTAGAAGTAGTTCCTGATTTAATATTAACGGATTGGGAAATGCCCGTAATGAACGGTATTGAGCTCATAAAAGCATTGAAAAAAGACAAAATAACAAAGGATATTCCTGTAATTATGGCAACAGGAATAATGGTTAATTCTGAAGATTTGGATGTGGCGCTTTCCTCTGGAGCTATTGATTATATCAGAAAACCTATTGATGAAGTTGAACTGATTGCACGTATTAGAACGGTGTTAGAAATGTCTGATTATACAAAGGAAATTAACTTACAAAAAGAGATTTACTTAATAGCACAAGAAGAACTGCACCAATTCGATATCCTGCAGCTGAAAAATGAATTAGACAGCAAAGAACAGGAATTAGCCTCTAGTATCAATTCCCACATTAACAATGAAAACAAGGCATTTGATCTTAAGCAAAAGTTAGCAGCTCTAAAACCCCATTTAGATGATAATGGGAAACGTTTATTACACAACTCTCTTGCTTATTTGAAACAACAGGAAAACCAAATTTCATTAGTTGAATTGGAGAATAAATTCGATCATATTCACAATAGTTTTTACCAAAAGCTAGAGGCACAATGCAGTGAAATAACTAAAAACGATAAAATTCTAACAACATTTATGGTTTTGGGGTTTACACCTGTCGAAATCGCCATAATAATCAAGAAAAGTCCAAACAGTGTAAACGTTGGATTTTCTCGTATAAGAAATAAGCTAAATATAAAAGACAATCGTTCTCTACGCAATTTTTTGAAGACCCTAAAATCTTGAATTAATAAACTCACAAACCACTCAAACAATAAATCTCCCAATCAATCTGTATTATCTGTTATATGTAATGTAATTGTAAGGTTAGTAATTAAAGGGCAGCAAATGCTCATAGTACTTTTGCCGTTTAATATTTGAACGAATAAATTCGTATCACATAAAATACTAAAACTGCCTTAACTACTTTATTATGAAAGCATTTCTCTATTCAAAAAACATTACACGAAGCTATTTACTTGCAATTTCCCTGCTATTTGCTGGTAGCGCACTTTTTGCTCAAGCACCAGCCTCTTTAGATCAACGGTTTGGTGTTTTAGACAACGGACAAAAAGCCGGAGCCGGTTTTCAGAACGTCATTTACGCTACGGCTATAATGTCGGATGGAAGTTTAATAGCAGGTGGACAGTTTACTCGCTATGAAAATACAGCTGTTGGCAGAGTTGCTAAGTTAACTCCCGATGGAAAAATAGATACCACATTTAAATGTCCAATAGGAGCAAACAGCGCGGTAACCTCTGTTGCGGTTCAGCCAGATGGTAAAGTGTTAATTGGTGGTGCTTTTAGTGCTTACAACAACGTAGGACGGAAATATTTAGCTCGAATCAATACTGATGGTAGTCTGGATACTTCGTTTAAAATTGGAACAGGATTCAACAATCGTGTTTACAGTATTGCTGTTCAATCAGATGGGAAACTACTTATTGGTGGCTGGTTTACAACCTATAATGGAACAACTGCTAATCGCATTATTCGTCTGGAATCTAATGGTTCAATTGATACTGGTTTTAATGCATACGAAGGAGTTAATGGAAATGTAGAAGCGATTGATTTTCAATCTGATGGAAAAATTATAATTGCTGGTTGGTTTACCACTCATGGTACGAGCAACACTGCAGTTTATCGTATGTGCCGATTGGATACAAGCGGTGCATTAGACACTACTTTTAGTTTTGCTAATGGGGGTTTTAATTATGCAGTTGGTGAAATAAAAATTCAGTCGGACGATAAAATTGTTGCCATAGGTGCCTATGGTATGGTCGAGGGCCTTAACGTAAGAAAAATTGCCCGAATTAAAGTTAACGGTGGTTTGGATACCGCTTTTTACAACAATACTCAACCCGGATTTGGGAATAAAAACCCAAATGATGTTACATTATTACCAAGCGGAGATATTATTATAGTTGGAGACATGCGAACTTACAAAGGCAAAGCAGTTTCACGCATTATTCGCCTAAACTCTTCTGGTGTATGGGATGAAAATATTAGCACTACGATCAACAATAACATTGATCAGGTTGAATACCAAACGACAACTAAAAAATTAATTATTGCAGGTGCATTCGGTTCAATCAACGGAGTACAAGCCACAATTTTGGCAAGGTTAAACGATGATTGGAATAATGACGGTACATATGGATCAGTAACAGGTCCAAACCAGGCACCAACCACCATGATATTCCAATCTGATGGTAAAATCCTCATGGGAGGTTCATTTAGCATTTACAATGGTAGGCCAGCAAAAATGTTAGTTCGAATTGATTCAACTAAAGGAGAAATTGATCCAACTTTTAATTCGGAAGGATTTACACTTTCTAATGGGGCAAACGACATGGAAATGCAAGCCGATGGAAAACTGGTAGTAGGTGGTTGGATAGGTACTTATGGCGGTAAAGATGCATTTAACATACTTAGGTTGGATAGTACCGGTAAAGCCGATACTTCTTTTCCTAAAGGAATAGGATTCAATAGTACTGTTCAAAACTTAGTAATTCAGCCCGACAGTAAAATAGTTTGTATTGGAAACTTCACCTCTTACAATGGCACAGCATGTAAATACATTGTGCGTTTGAGTCCGGACGGAACCATAGACAATGATTTTACTTATGGCTCTGGATTTAACGGAGTTCCCTATAAAGTGGAATTACAAGCGAATGGGAAACTGGTTATAGGAGGTTCATTTACTAATTATAACGGAACAGCGGTACCGCGTTTAGTTCGACTAAATACAGATGGAACTGTGGATGGCGCTTTTAATACCAATTTAGGAACTGGATTTAATAATCACGTTTGGGCTGGAATAATCATTGAGCCTAATGGAAAGATTTTACTTTCCGGTGCGTTTTCACAGTTCAATGGTGCGGGAGCCAATCAAATAATTCGATTGGATAGCACAGGAGCAAAAGACAATTCGTTTTCTACTTCGGGCCCAAATAACCAGATTAAATATATGGTGAGACAATCTGATGGTAAATTCATGATTATGGGTCGGTTTACCAGTTTTGGAGGTGCTACTCGTTCAAAAATTGTACGCTTGAATAACAACGGAAGTGTGGATGCGAGTTGGGTGCCAGGTGTTAGCTTTGTAAGCCACATAAACGCTGGTTCTATGTTGCTTTATCCTGACAATAAACTGTTAGTTGCTGCATCTGGCAATTACTCTTACCAAGGAATAGGTAGAAATCAATTGTTTAGAATTTTAGCGGATTCTAGCTGTGTCTTTGGGTCAGCAATTAAACACAACAACACTTCTTGTAATGGAATAAATGATGGGTCTGCCGAAGTTATTACCGTAGGTAATACAGGTCCTGTAACCGTTTTATGGAACAATACCGGAGCCTCCAGTTCAACAAGTATTTCGAATTTAGCTCCTGGTACTTATAAAGTAAATGTTATAGACAGTATAGGCTGCAAAGACAGCTCAACAGTCACCATTGTCGCAACACCTGCATTAGTAGCAAGTGCGACAGTTAATACTAGTCCATTTTGTGGGAATTCAACAAATGGTGAAGTAACGGTTGCTCAAACAGGAGGAACTGGAGGTTATTCTTATGCATGGAGTAATGGTTCAAAATATAGAAATCAATCACATTTAGCAAATGGAACTTATACTATAACAGTTATTGATGCTAATGGTTGCTCGGATAGTGTAAACATTACATTGACTCCTTCAGGAGTCTTAACTGCTGCTTTTGATAGTTCAAGTTCAAAATGTGTAGGTGGTAAAATTTCGCTTACCGGTGCATCAAATGCTTCAAAAATTATTTGGACACTCAATGGCGCAGCTGCTGATTCTTCAGTAGTTCCTAAATATACCGCAGCAACTATTGGTAATTATTCTGCAATAGTTACTTCCAAACAAGGTTGTAGTTCTATTTCAGATACGGTATATGTTAGCCCAAATCCGATTGCTTCTGTCACTCTAGATTCAATAATTACTTGTAATGGAGATAGCAATGGAGTTTTAAAGGCTGCCGCTACTGGAGGTACTGGTGCATACACTTATGCTTGGAGTAATTCTAAGACAACGCCTAGTATTAACAAACTAGGACCAGCGAGTTATTCAGTTATTATTACTGATGCTAAATCATGTGTTGATTCGGCTTCAATCGCTATTACTCAGCCTGCAGTGTTAGTTGCCTCAATTGTGTTGGATTCAAATGTGAGTTGTTTTGGATTTAGCGATGGCGCTGCAACTGCATCAGCTGTAGGCGGAAGTACAGGATATAATTACTTATGGAGTAACAACAACGCGACTGCCAATGCAAGCTTATTAATAGCTAATAATTATACCGTTACTGTTACTGATAGTAAGGGATGTATTGATACGGCTTCAGTTAATATTACACAGCCAAATCAAGTTATAGTGAGCTTTGCCAATCCAGCTGCGTTGTGTGCTAATGCAAGTGCAAAAGCATTGAGTGGAGCAACTCCAACTGGAGGAGTTTATTCTGGATCCGGAGTTAGCGCAGGTAATTTTGATCCATCAATTAGTGGCAGAGGAAGCGTCAGATTGTACTATAGTTTTACTGATGCTAATAATTGTACGGTAGTCGATACGGCTGCAGTTATAGTTGATTCAGTGCCTGTTGTAACAATGAGTGCTTTGGCCAATCGTTGTATTGATGCAGGAGTACTTGCATTAAGCGGTGGTTTGCCTGTAGGTGGAAGTTATTCTGGAGTGGGAATCACTTCAAATGTATTCGACCCAAATGTGTCTGGTGCAGGAACACATAATTTACTGTATACATTTACCGATGTTAACGGATGTTCAGACTCAACACAATTTACTGCTAAGGTGAATGGATTGCCAGTAGTAAGCTTTTCAGCAATAAATAATATTTGCTTGAATGCAGGTCCTGATTCTTTGATGGGTGGATTACCAATAGGTTCAGGTGGTGTTTATTCTGGAGTGAATGTGAATAACCGAATTTTCACACCAGTTGCAGCTGGAACAGATACCTTGGTTTACACCTTTACGGATAGCAATGGTTGTGTAAATAATGCCATTCAAACAAGAACAGTTGACTCAGTGCCAAGAGTAATATTTGCTCAAACTATTAAAGTTTGTATTGATGCACCAGTTATTAACTTGATTGCTATTCCAACAGGCGGAAGCTTCTCAGGAATTGGAGTAAGCGGAAATCAGTTTGATCCGATTACTGCAGGAGTAGGAAGCTATACACTGTCTTATGTATTTGCAGATGTCAATGGCTGTGGTGATTCATCAAAAATCACATCAACAGTAGACAGTTTACCTAAAGTGATTTTATCCACTATTTTAAGCAACTTTATCTGCGATAATTCTGCTACCATAGCACTGAATCAAGGAACACCAGCTGGTGGCGTTTATAGTGGTGCTGGAGTTACTGGAAATCGCTTTGATCCAATTGCATCAGGAGCAGGAAGTCACATAGTATCTTATGTCTATAATGATGGAAACAATTGTAGCGATTCAACAGCACAGAATGTAATGGTTAGTGCAGCACCTTCAGCTGCACTGAGTAACTTAGGTTATACTTGTGCATTGGATTCAAATCGAATATTAATCGAAGGTTTACCTTTAGGTGGAACTTATGCAGGAACTGGAGTAACCGATAGTATTTTTAGTCCAGACACTGCTTTGATTGGAACACATCTAATTACTTATAAGTTTATCGATGGTATTGGTTGTCAAGATTCTGCTTCGCAAAACATAGTTGTTGAGACAAATCCAATCTTTACTTTAGGATCAGACACTTCAATTTGTGGAGATGCAACAGTATTGTTGGATCCGAAGTTGAGCAACATGTTGTACAAATGGAGTAATGGAGATACTACACAAAATATAAGTGTTGCAACAGCAGCTGATTGGTCTGTTTTGGTCACTGATTCAGCAACAAACGCTGCTTGTTCTTATAGCGATACGATCAATGTAAATTATGAAGCAGTTTGTGTAAGTATTGATGAAACTGTAATGACAACTTCTTCTTTGATATTCTATCCTAATCCTACTAATGGACTTATAAATGCAGTCATTGAAGGAATGGAAGGAGTTAGTGTTCAGTTGCACATAATGAACGCTCAAGGCAGTATTGTGTACAAAGAAGATCTTCATAATATGCCAGAAATTTACCAAGGTCAATTTGATTTGAGTAACGAAGCACCGGGAATGTATTTTATTTCGCTTACGTCTGCAAAAGGAAATGCAGCACGCCGTATAACTTTAAATAGATAGGCGAAGAATAGTTACTGGATAATAATTCAATTTTTAAAGCTCCTTTCTTGCGTTTAGCAGGAAAGGAGCTTTTTTTTTGAGTAAGTGTTCGAATTGAATGTTTGTAGTAAAGCTATTGGATTACTTTTCCATTTCAAACTAGCTATTGCAGTGCATTCTATAAAAGCTTCTTTTATCGTTCACTTTTAAGCTGAATGTGTTCCAGCTCAACTAAGTAGCAAAAGTGATTTGAAGACAACATAAATAGCGTCTTTTTAAAAATAATCGGTGAGATTAATTCGCTGTTTGGATCAATTCAAATCACTTTGTTTCGTTCATTTTAATACCAATTAGTGTATTTTGCTGTGATTAAAAAATAGTAGAGATTGTAGTATGTCAACCTTTCAAAAAATTTCTTTTTTCCTTGGACCATTCGTTTGGTTGGTTAGTCTGCTGATGCATACTAATTATCAAGATTCCAGTCTTTTATTGATGCTTGGTGTTGCCTTTTGGATGATCCTTTGGTGGATAGCTGAAGTCGTTCCCATTTACGTTACCGCACTTTTACCAATGGTGCTTTTCCCAGCTTTAGGTATTTTCTCGGTCAAAGAAACTTTTCAGCCTTATGCCAATCCAATAATTTTCCTTTTTATGGGAGGATTTATTATTGCTTTAGCAATGGAAAAACGCAAATTACACTTGCGCATCGCCCTCAATCTTATCAAAATAACTGGAACTAAACCAACAGGAATTATTCTTGGGTTCAGCATATCTACCGCTTTTTTGAGTATGTGGATTTCCAATACGGCAACCACTGTAATGATGTTGCCAATTGCCATGTCCGTAATGCAGTTGCTTAAGCAGCAAGAAGAAACTAAGGAGTATAAGAAATTTGGTTTAGCACTAATGCTGGCAATCGCATATTCCGCTAATATCGGAGGAACTATGACGCTTATCGGAACTCCTCCAAATATCGTTTTTGCTGGTTTTTTGTCGGAACACTACCAAATTGAAATCGGCTTTGGAGAATGGATGCTAATCGGAGTTCCGTTTGGAGTTCTAATGTTGACCATAACTTATTTTGTTCTGACCAAAGGCATGATTAAAATCCAATTGCCTAAAATAGAAGGCGCAAAGCAGCTTATTGCTAATGAATTATCAGCATTGGGGAAAATGCAAAAGGCCGAGTCTATGGTGCTTTCAGTATTTGTGCTTACTGCTTCATTGTGGATGTTCAAGGGGCAAGTAAATACTCTGATTTTTGGCAGTGTAGTGCTAAATAACACCTCAATAGCCATGATTGGGGGGTTACTTATGTTTTGTCTTCCTGTGCAGTTGAGTTCAAGTGAGTTTTTGCTGAATTGGAAAGCAATGAAAGATTTACCATGGGGAATTTTATTGCTTTTTGGCGGTGGGTTAAGCTTAGCTGCAGGACTTCAATCCGTTGGAGCAATTGATATTGTAGGAGATTTTGTCGCTAGTAACTTAACAGTTAGTTTGCTGTTATTAATTATTGGATTGGCTACGCTGAGTCTGTTTGCCACTGAAATTATGAGTAACGTGGCTTTAGTTACGGTTTTAATTCCTGTAGTTTTTGGAATTAGTGACCAATTAGGCGTTAATCCTTTTGAGCTGACTGTTCCAGTTGTTCTAGCCGCGAGTTGTGCGTTTATGATGCCAATTTCTACGCCTCCTAATGCTGTGGTTTACAGCAGCGGACAAATCAAAATCAAACAAATGATGCGGGTTGGTTTTGTCTTAAATATCGCAACTATTGTGCTATTGAGTACGTTGGTTTATTGGTTGGTACCTTTGGTTTTCGGAAATTAAGTTACTCATTCTTCCTCGGCTCAAAACTAAAACGATTCGTCATTCCCTTGAAAAAGGGAATCTCAACATTTATTAATTAATAGTGTTTACGAATGCAGATATTCGTCTTTGCGAGAATTACCTGAGGCTACAAAAAAATGGCCATGGATTTTTAAAACCAACAAATCCCTAAAAAATTACATGAACCAAAACCTACCTAATTTACTTGTAGAAAAAGCAATACTATCTGGATAGATAGTCGTAGTAATGCTTATTTGAATTTTCAGTATTAACAGTTACTTCAAGAAATTAAAAAATGGTATAATTTGGTGGTTTAAAATTAAACGCATCATTGATGTTTGATATTCAACAACTGCTTAAAGAAGAATTAAAGGATTCCTATTCCATAGAAGATGGAATTCTCTGTTTTTCTCCAAAAAGCACAGCCGAAAGTGCTCAGGATAAGTACGAGAGTATTGCCGATAATATTGACTTCTACACTTGTTTGGCTTATACTGATGTTCACACTCAAAATGAAACTAAAAGTGTCTATTCTAGAATTAATGATGTTCTTTTAAAAGAATTCAAAACCAATTCAAATCCTTTATTCGTTTTGGATGTTGGCTGCGGAGTTGGAAGAACACTATATGATGCTTCGACGCTTTTTGACAATGATTATTTTTTTGGCTTTGATTATTCTTTAAATATGCTGCGAAGAGCAAAACAAATTTTGTTGGATGGAGAGCAACTTCAAATTGATCTTTCATCTTCAGGATTAGCTCCTTTTGAGGTGATTGGTAAACACCTGCCAAATGTGCATTTGATGCAAGGTGATGCTTTGAAATTGCCATTCAAGTCCCATTCATTTGATGTGGTTATAAATACCTTTTTAATTGATAGAGTAGGAGATGTACGGTTAGTTCTTGAACAAATTATTGCCGTTCTCAAACCAGGAGGACTATTTGTTTTGACAAGCCCATTGAATTTCCAGAAAACCGAAAATTGGAAGTACGGAAACTCAGAAATCTTAATCGAACTGCTTAAAGAGTTCGGGATTGAAGAACTGGTTTCTGAGGATAATATTACACATACCGAAATACTTGATGCACGTGGCAATTCTAAAGTATGGAATGCACTTATGGTCTATGGCAAAAAGGCATTTCCATAATGTTAATATGGTTTTTTCCTAAAAAGTTACTGGGAAACAATGTTTAACTAAGGAAAATATTTTTAATATTCAGATTTGTACTTCAATCCATTCCTTAGCATGCCAAAAGAATAATTTAGATCCAGTTGCACTAGGAGTATTTTCTTCAGCTACGGGAATTATCTTCTATAAAAAGGTGCCTTCTTCAATTGAAATAGTTGGGTTACTTGAAAGGAAGCCCTCGCTTTCTATTACTTCTAGCGCTTCACTAGATTGCTTTACCGTTTCTTTAATAGTTTTATCAAGCTTATGCGCCGCAAAATCCAGTAGTGATATAATTTCTTTAATTTCTTTAACTTCTTTGGGTTGAGTATTAGCTTTTAATTCCGCTTTTAATAAGCCTAACAATCCTAAAATATTTACCACTGGTGATCTTAAGATATGGGATTGAGTCCAACTGATTTTTTGAAAAGCAGCGTTCTGATTTTCTACCTTCTTTATGTAATTCTTTTTTTCTGTAACATTTTTTGCGGCTCCTATAATTCTTAAGGCTTTTCCCTCTCTATTTCTGATTATTGAGGCATTATCATCAATCCAAACATAATTACCTGTTCTATTTTTTATTCTATATTGACAATTCCAGGTGTTAAGTTCAGGGTTTAAAATATTATTTCTCATGCTTTTAATAAATCTAGATCGATCTTCATCATGTATTAGTCTTAAGAAACGTCCTAATCTAAATTCCTGAAAAGATTTTGTTTTAGCACTATTAATATTAACGTAATGAACGACAGCTGTTCCTATCTCAATTTCCCAAATAATATCACTTGAAGCTTCAACAACCTTTTGATATTTGAGTTCGGAATCCCTCAATTGCTTTTCAAGTAGTTTTTGAGCAGTAATATCTTGAAATGTTCCAAAAAGACGAACGCATTTTTCGCCAATAAATTGAGCCTCACCTTTTGCACTCACCCATATTTTATTATTTTTTGCAGTAGTTAAAGGCAATTCCAATTTAACTTTTTTTCCTGTTTGCGTGAGTTCATTAAATGATTCCAATAATTTGTCTCGACTCCAACCTTCATTATAAAAATTAATGGCGTCTTCGATATTCGGTGCATAGTTTTCAGGAACCTCATGCAGTCTCTTGGTTATATCTGACCAAAAGAGTTCATTTTGTTCCATGTTGAATATCCAGCTACCAATATTAGCTACGTTTTGAGAATCGTTCTCTACAGCGCTTTTTTTATAATTCAACGACCCTGCAAGTTCTTTGAATAAATTAATTTTTGCGGCTATTTCTGAACGAAAAATAACCTCATCAGCGCCCGCTTTTATCAATTTAATACAACTGTTAAGTTCTCCGGATTCAGTTACAAAAACGATATTCGAGTTTTTAAATGCGGTAATGCACTTCTTCAAGAGTCTTAAATTCTCCTTTTTGTTTCTATAACATTCAATTATTATTAAACTCGGGTAGATCTTAGCAAGTTTTTCATCAATACTAACAGTAATGTCTATTTTCGATGCAAAATATTTTATTCCAGCTTTATTTAGAACGGGAACAGCTATATCGGATAAATAATCACTATAAAGAATAAGGGCTCTTGGATCTTTCATACGATGCAATAATTCAAGAATTGATTTTATACTCAGTTAAATAATAAGTAAATCTATCGTTTAAATTCGTTTAAATCGGTTTAATTGCAATAAAGTTCATTGTAAACATGTTCTAATAAATTAAAAATTGATTTTATAATCAAATCTTAAGACTAAAAAAATTTGTGTCACATACCAACTTTTTATGATTCATTTATTTTATTGTTTCACAAAAATTACGCTGTTTTTAAATGAAGCAATTTATAAATGCATGGAATCACAAAAAGATTCAAAACGGTAGCAGATAGCAAACCACCTAGTATCACAATTGCCATGGGGCTTTGGATTTCATTTCCGGCTTGCGCGCCATTACAGGCTAAAGGAATTAGAGCCATGCCAGTAGTGAATGTTGTCATTAGAATCGGATTCAACCGATCCAATGCTCCTGACTTTAGCAATGTATTTCCAATTAGACCTTCCGCTCTTAGATTTTCATAGCGCGACACCAGTAGAATTCCGTTTCGAGTGGCAATTCCAAATAGACTAATAAAGCCAATCGTTGTAGCAATGCTAATAATGCCTGAAGTAAAATATACAATGAAAACTCCTCCAATTAATGCCAACGGTAAATTCAACAGAACGACGAGCGCCAACTTTAAATCTTTAAACTCAAAGTAGAGCAGTAGCAAGATAATAACTATAGCAATTAGGGCAGTAATTAGAAGTCTTTTAGATGCTTTAGATTCACTCTCAAATTGCCCATCGTATTCAATTCTGTAGCCAATAGGTAGATTAATATTTTGAGCTAAATTAGATTGTATTTCTCTAACAGCTCCTCTCAAATCTCTTTCCTGCACATTAGCAGCAACGACGATTTTACGTTGTACCTTCTCCCTACTTATAGTATTTGGAGTGCTTAAGGAAACGACATCAGCCAGCTGATCCAAAGTAATATTTCCACCTTCAGGCAAACTAATCAGTGCGTTTTTAATCGACCCCATGCTGTTTCTGTCTTTTTTCTGAAACCGTACGATAATATCGAAGTAATGCTGACCTTCATAGATTTCGCCGGCTTTTTCACCAGCAAATGCAATGTCTACTTGATGCATCAAATCACCAACCGTCATTCCATAAGCAGACAACAGCTGTCTTTTTGGAATAATACGCAGTTGAGGAACCTCGATTTGTTGATCAACTGCCACATCGATAATCCCGTTAATTGACTGAATGCTTTCTGCAACTTGTTTACCCAAAGCAAAGAGCTGTTGCAAATCATTACCATAAATTTTAATTGCAATTTTTGCTTTAGTGCCAGAAAGTATGTGGTCAATTCTATGCGCAATGGGCTGTCCCAATGTAATATTGACTCCCGGTACAGCGCTAAGCTTTTTTCTTACCTCACTGAAAAAGGCCATTTTTGTTTTACCTATTAATTCGAATGGAGCGTCAATTTCAGACGCATTTACCCCTTGAGCGTGTTCATCGAGTTCAGCTCGGCCAGTTCTTCGTGTTACCACTGTTATTTCTGACATTTCAAGTAATAAGCGTTCAATCATTTTCCCATTCTTATTGCTTTCTTCAATCGACATTCCAGGAACACCAACTGCACTGATAACCAAAGAACCCTCATTAAATTCGGGTAAAAAGCTTCTGCCCAATTGGGTAAATACGCCCATACTCAAAAGAAAAATCCCAAAAGTGATGGCAACTGTCACCTTCGGGAAATTTAAAACTCGATCTAACAGGATTGAGTAGTGCTTTTGAAGCCAGACCTCAACGCTAGTTCCTTTCAATTTGCCGGTATTTTTACTTCCCTTAAGAAGATATGAGCAAAGGACAGGAGTGAGGGTTAGTGCTATAATTAGTGAAGTGATTACTGATGTAATAAAAGCAATTCCTAAAGGCTGAAGTAGCCTGCCTTCCATACCACTAAGGAAGAAAAGCGGAATAAACGAGACAATAATGATTAGCGTAGCGATAATGATTGAACTTCTAATTTCGATGGAGGCTTGTTTTACAACTTCCAAAACGGGCAGTTGCTCCAATTTGGGCTTTTGATAGTTTTCTCGAAGCCGTTTGTAGACATTCTCTACATCTATTATGGCGTCATCTACTAGCGCACCTATTGCTATTGCCATGCCGCCGAGGCTCATCGTATTCATGGTATAACCCATTAACTTGAGAACAATTATGGATGTCAATAAAGAAACTGGAATTGCAATTAGAGATATAGCAGTCGTTCTCCAGTTCATTAAGAAAATTAAAAGCACAATGCCCACAAATAGAGCCCCTTCAAGAAGTGTTTGATTTAGGTTGCTAATCGAAGCTTCTATGAAAGTTGCTTGACGAAAAATCTGATTTTCTATCTCCACTCCAGCTGGAAGCGTTGTTTTTAGTTCCGTTATCGCCTCATCAAGCTGGTTAGTCAGTTCTAATGTATTCACTGAGGGTTGCTTTGAAATGGTAAGGATAACTGCAGGAGACGCGTTAATTGATCCTTCTCCAATTTTATCTGCCTGACCTATTTGAACATTTGCAACGTCCTTGATTTTAATGGATTGACCATTGATGTACTTTACAACAGCTTCTTGCAAATGCTCAATATCATATGCTCTGCCGTTTCCTTTGACGAGGTATTCATTTCCATATTGATTGATAACACCACCTGATATATTTAGATTGCTCTGTTTTACGCTCTGTAGCAAATCGGTTAGGCTTATTTGATAGTGCTTCAGTTTTTGCGGATCAGCTAGTACTTGATATTGTTTGTATTCACCACCAATTACAATCACATTGGCAATTCCACTGATAGATTTTAATCGTGGAGTAATGGTCCAATCCGCCAATGTGCGCAATTCCATTGGAGATAAGCTATCTGAACGGATACCCAAAAGCATAATTTCTCCCATAATTGAAGAAATAGGCGCCAGGGTAGGCGTGCTGACTCCTTCAGGTAATTTCTCTTTAACCATTGGAATACGTTCGCTTACTATTTGACGAGCGCGATAAATATCAGTTCCCCATGCAAACTCGATCCAAACAATAGAAATACCAGCGGCGGAAGAAGAGCGAATTCGTCTAACATTTGGAGAACCATTCATGGCGGTTTCGAGCTGATAGGTAACTAATTTCTCTACTTCTTCGGATTCCATTCCATGAGCTTCGGTAAGTATGGTAACAGTAGGTGCTGTTAAGTCTGGAAACACATCTACATTCATGTTTCTGGCGATATATGTTCCGACAGCACATAAAATAGCAGCACCTAACAATACTAGAAATCTGTTTTTTAAAGAAAATGATAGAATTTTATTGAGCATGTTGTGGGTTTTTAGTGTGCGTGACCATGAGCTGGAGCTTGTCCTGACATTGATGCCATTTTTACTTGATATGCACCAACGCTTACAACGGTTTCATTCAAATTCAAGCCATTAATAACCTCAACATTCTCTCCGCTTCGTTTTCCTAAGTTTACATTTCTTAGCTCAAAACTTTCGCCTGATAGTTGAACGATTACCGAATATTTACCGTAGTCTTCAAGCAATGCGGTAATAGGTATAACGAGCGCTTTTTCTGATTTGCCCGCTTCAAATTGAACTTCAGTCACGCTTCCTGTTGGCATGTCAATGGATTCGTTTACTTCCGCAAAGACGCTAAGCAAGGGGTTTTGAATACTCAGTTCTTTATTTATAGATAATATCTTTCCTTTATTTTGAATCACACTAGACCATTTACCTGAAGTTTTTTTAAACCATATATCATGCACACTTTGAAGATCAGCCAAGTGTTTAGGACTAACTTGAACATTTAAGATATTACTAGATTGATTGGATAGCGTGACTAAGGAAGTGCCTTCTTTTACAAAATCACCGTTTCCTACAGAGATGGAAGAGACAAATCCGCTGAAAGGAACGAATAGTTTCTTACCAACCGCTGAATACCCCTTGTTCAAAGCATCAAACTTTGTTTTAGAAACTTTGTAATCCTGTTCAGCTAAATCAAATTCTGCTTTAGGCGTGACCTTAGCTTCAAAAAGTTCTTTTTGACGATTGTAGGTATATTTCATCTGATCAAATTCTGCTTTTGCACGTTCAATTTTAGCGTCCATGTTGTTGTCGGTTAATTCCGAACTGGATATACTCATTAATACTTGACCTTTTTTTACAGCAGCTCCCCGTGTCAAATTACCCTCGGAAAAGCGCACAATTCCACTCGAATTAGCTACAAGCGTTCGGTATTGAGAAGGAGCTAACTTCCAAGTGCCGGAGCTAAGTATGGATTGATAAATCTCACTTTCAGTAACTTTCACCGTTTGAAAGTCTGTTTTCCAAGCTTGCTCTTTTAAAAATGAAATACCACTAACTACTTCTCTCTCATTGCCTAAGGCGTTTTTAGCTTCATCAGTAGACGCATATACCACTATATTTTCAATAATAATTCGATCGGAATATGCAGGTGTATTGAGTTCGAATACCAGTTGAAAAACACCCGATTCTTTTGGCTGAATAATAGGAGTAAAAATTCCTGGAAAGCTAGGAGCCTCTACTTTATGTCGAATCCCTTTGTTTCCTCTAATTAGGCTTACTGTAAGGTTTCCTTTAAGGATAGCTTTGTGTTTGTTCATAGCTGTAAGGTGAGCTAAAAAGCGACTGTTTTTGCCAACTATCAATGCAGGAAACTCAACAAACAGTTCTGTTTTATCTGTCCATATTGTATAATCTTTTGAAGGACCAGCTTCTGCAGTCTGAATATGATTACCCAATTCGTCATGGGCGTGAGCTTGCTCGTTGTTTCCTCCTGATTGACAGCTAGAAATTGCTAAGCTTAGGAATACTATTAAATATCTCATTTCAATTAATTTTTAATGTTTATGCTCGTGTTCGTGCTCATCAGAATGTTGTTGTAATTCTTGGCCTACTGTTCCACTATCTGGAACTACCTCATACTCTTCTTGCTCAGGATTAGTAGAGTGTTCTTCGTAATCTTCATGTTCATGCACGTGAGTTGCTTCATCTCCATGCTCATGTGTTGCATGTGAATGACTGCGTTCTTCTGTATTATGGTCGTTCGTGCAAGCAGAAAAATATAGTATAGCTATTGTCGCGATAAGTAACGTTAAGTATTTCATATAAAGTATTTTATAATTTTATAAATTGTGTTTTAGTAAATCCGATTGAATTGCATAAAGTTCTGCTTGGTAGTTCAACATAGTATCAATTGCATCGTGGTAGAAACGCAATTCCATATGGTATTCTATAAATGAAATTTCACCCAATTCATAAGCTTTCAAAAGCAGTTCTTCACTGTTCATTCCATCTAATATCAGTTTGTATTCATTGAATTCAAGCTGCAGCAGATGATAATCGTTGTATTGTTTTTCAAAACCTAAATAAACCGATTGTTTTCTATAGTCCGCTGCGGTTTCTTTAAATACTACGTTAGACTTAGCCGCTTTTACTTTATTGCGATTACTCCATAGGGGAATAGTGAAGCCTGCATAAATACCTGAGTAAGTATCGTCTTTAATTCCTTGATAATTATAACCAGCTGTAATTTGAGGAAGCGAATTGTTCTTCGATAGCTTCAGCTGTTGCTTGGCTATTTCCGTTTCTTGTTCTAATTGATTGAGCCACGGATCTTTCAATGTTTTGTTAGCCCAAAGACTATCCTTGTTCATTAAATCTATACTTGGAATCCATTCAGAGGCATCTAGCACTATGGCTTTACCGTTGTTGAGACTCTTGAGAACAAGCAGTAACTGACTTTTATCCTTTTCCAATTGCTGAATTTTAAATTTTTCTTGTATCCAAGCCACTTTAGCTTTATTAAGATCAAGCAATCCAACTTGCTTTTTTAAGTACAATTCCTCAACCTGAGTATACACCTTACTAGCATTATCGGCCCATTCACTTTCATGAACCAAGCGTTTATTTGCCACTATCAATTCCAAACAGTACTTTCTAACGTGATTGAGGATGTTCTGTCGCTTTATGGCATAATCCAGTTCATAACTCAATAGCTGATTCTCATTGAGCTTTTTGCGAGCACCATATACGGTCGGAAATTCGAATGACTGACTTATTTGAAATTCTGTATAAGCGCCTGCACTATGAGTTCCAAAAGGAAGGTAATAAGCACCAACAATAGGATCGGGCAAGTTGTTGTTAGACATTAGCTTTACTTGTTCAGTTTCAATAAACTGAGCCATAGCTTTAAGCTCAATATTATTTTTTTCAATTTCATTTAAGACGCTTTCAATTTCTGGCTCTTGTGCAAATAGCCAAAAAGGTTGAAAGCACACGCCAATGGCGATTACTTTGAGAATATTCATTGTAAAGGATATTAGGTTATTCGAAATTCAATTTAGCAGAAAAGACTGCTTCTTATAAGCGGATAAAAAACCGCCTAAGAATTAACCTATAGCAGGGGGGCCCCTTAGAGATAGCTTCTCGCCGTCACTCAATGGAATAATTGCGTTGAGTTTGGCTAAGTTTAAGTAATTCGGTTTAAAATGAACTATTGATAGAAATTCATTTAAGGTAAAAAAAGGTTGGAATTCATTTTGGTTAAGCTCTTTATTTTTGAAGGTATCGTTTAGTATATCAGTTAGTTCAGTAGCGCCGTCTGAATGAGAATGATGACCTACGAGTAGATCTAAAATAGCCCAGAAACCTATACTTTCAGAGTGTTCATGTTCTTGATGTGAATGAGTCTCGTGTTGGTGATTGTGTTCTACTGTGTTTTTAGCAGAAAACTCAATTTCTAAAGCATTCTGTACATTATGGAAATGAGGCACTGAATTATGAATCAGCACTACAAATAGTACTGACAACATTAAAAATGCTTTGATTTTAATTGACTTTCTCACTTCAAAGCAAAACTAAGAAGAAAAAATAGGCTATTGACGGGTCATTTAAAAGCAATGCTTCTAGTTTAATTTATCCAGAAGTGCGATATATTGTATAACGTCCTTTATCTAGATTAAGTATTATTTAATAGAAATATGAATGAGGTGATTTTTATTTGAGCAGCATGTCAAAAAATAGCAGACCTTTTTTCAAATTGGTAGAGCAACCGCTTTGAATTGACACAAAGGAAACAACTTCGCGAAGCCTTTTTGCATGCCGCGATATGGTGAAGCCTAGCTGGTATACGGCAAAAACACGCACAGGTAGTTATTCTGCAAGTACACCACTGACCAGAAAGCAGGTTGCATAGGGTGATGTTAATGCATTAAATAAGCTTTAAATTCTTCTTGTTTCCTAATTTAGAGATAGTAGTATAGCTTCATGAAATCATGTTGTTTCTTCTAAAATGTATTGCACTAATTTAAGAAGCTGACTATGTACCAATACAGTCTCATTTTGTTGACTCCCATTTCAGATGAACTTAAAAGAATCAGAACTCAACAACCAAATTTCAACTGCAATATGGATAGAAAATCAGAAAGAGTTGGATTTCGTAAATTAGAATTGGTTAATGAACTCAATAAATGTTCATTTTACTCAATACCAGTCTTTTATAATTTGGATAACCGGATTTTTTTTAGTTGACTCCTCTTTCTCTAAATTGAGTAGGGCCTCATTTGACTGCTTTACAGTTTCTTTTATGGTTTCATCTAGGTCAAGAGCAGCGACTTCGAGTAATGAAATAATTTCTTCGGTTTCTGTAGCGGTTTTCAGTTCCAATTTTAACAAATCTAATAAGCCTAAAATATTTACAACTGGTGATCTCAAAACGTGAGATTGTGTCCACGTAATTTTTCTAAAAACAGCATTCTGACTTTCTATTTTTTTTAGATAATTCTTTTTTTCTGTAATATTTTTTGCTGCTCCTATAATTCTCATTGCTTTTCCATTAGCATCACGAATTATCGACGCATTATCTTCAATCCAGATATAATTACGGTCATCACTTTTTATTCTGTATTGACAGTTCCAAATGGCAACTGTATCGTTTCCAATAATATTTTTCAAGCTGATAACGAATCTTGAACGATCTTCTTTATGGATATTTCTTAGAATACTTCTTAAGCTAATTTCTTTATAGGTTTGCTTTGATTCACTGCTAACTCTGACATAGTTAACGATATCAGTTCCGACTTCAATTTCCCAAATAACATCATTTGAAGCCTCAACCACCTTTTGGTATTTGAGTTCAGAATTCCTTAATTGCTGCTCCAGCATTTTGCGTGGAGTTATGTCTTGAAATGTTCCAAAAACTCGAAGGCATTTATCACCAACAAATTGAGACTCACCAATAGCACTCACCCAGACTTCGTTGTTTTTTGCCGTAGTTATAGGTAATTCTAAGTCTATTTTTTCACCTGATTGCAATAGCGCGCCAAATGCCTTCGATATGGTATCTCGACTCCATCCCTCGTTGTAAAAATTGACTGCTTCTTCAACAATAGGAACGAAATCTTCGGGAACTTCATGGATTCTTTTGGTTATGTCTGACCAGAAAAGTATGTTTTGTTCGATATTGTATTCCCAGCTTCCAATTTTTGCAACAGTTTGAGAAATATTCTCAATATCACTTTTCCTAACTAGTCTTTTCCTATAGTTCAGCGCACCAGTAAGCACTTTAAATAAATTAGATTTTGTCGCTATTTCAGAACTACTTATAACTTCATCAGCTCCAGCTTTCACCAATTTTACGCAGGCGTCAAGGTCACTAGACTCCGTTATGAAAATAATATTTGAATTTTCACAGATGCTTATACATTGACGCAGAAGTTCTAAATTTTTGTTATTGTCTTTGTTGGATTCAATTAGAATTAGACTGGGATAAAGCTTTGCGAGCGTTTTATCAATGCTACTTGTTTTGTTAATTTCTAATGTGGAGTATTTGATCCCTTCTTTTTTTAGAATAGGAGCCGCAAGTTCCACCAAATAGTTATTGTAAAGAATTAGCGTCCGAATAGCTTTCACTCTGTGCAATAAATTAGAAGTTTATTTTCCATAGTACTTAAGTTCTAAAATGAATAGTCTAATCTTTAAAGGATGTTCAATTACTTTTAAGATAAAGCTAATATGACAATGATATATAAAGATTCTATTTCAGCACATGGATTGACATTTTGTATTTGTTATGTTTTAAAGACATTAAAAGAATGAAATAATTACTACTCATTTGAGGTTCCAACGCCAAAGATTTGATGCTTGAATTCAGTCAAATTATTAGCTTAGATTCACTTTTGGGTTTTAAGATATTCATTTAATTATCCATCCAATTTATCTAAGAAAGCAGCGGCGTTTTGCAGATGAGCCTCCTTCTTGTCTGGGGTCAGCTTATCAAAATTCCGAACCAACATACTCAAGCGGGGATTGGAAAGGAAAAATTCGCGCTCTTGATCCATAAAATTCCAAAACAATCCATCCCAAATAGCTTCCCAATCTCCTTTTGGATAATTACTCATTTTACGCAGGTAATTCGATCCACTGATGTAGGGTTTGGTGGCGAAAGTTCCTCCATCTGCAAATTGGCTCATACCATAAACATTCGGCACCATTACCCAATCGTATGCGTCGATGAACAATTCCATAAACCATCGATGAACTTCGTCTGGATCGAATTGGCACAAGAGCATAAAATTGCCTAAAACCATAAGCCGTTCAATGTGATGACAATAGCCAGTTTCAAGCACTTTTTTAATAGCAGTATCTACTGGCAAAATTCCAGTAGTACCCGTATAAAAAGAAGCTGGAATTTTTCGTTTAAAACCCCAAAAGTTTCGAGTTCTAGAAAAGCTTCCTTTTACCTCATACATTCCCCTTGTAAATTCTCGCCAACCCAATATTTGCCGAACAAACCCTTCCGTTGAATTAAGCGGAACGTCATAACTATTAGCAGACTTTACTGCCGCTTCAATCACCTCTTTTGGATGAAGTAATCCAGTATTAATAAGCGGTGAGAGCAGGCTGTGGTGGAGTATAAGCTCTTCTTGGACAATAGCATCTTCGTAGTCTCCAAATTCATGAAAGCGCTGCTCAAAAAACTGTTTGAGCCAATTGGATGCGCTCTCATTTGAGAAGGGGTAAATAGGATAGTTGTTTAGGCTTCCTAAGTTGTCTGAAAAATGCTCATTCGTATAACTTACCGCTTCTTTCCAAATGGAATTTGTTACTGGAAAATGAACTGCTGGAGGTGTTTTGGTTTTAGGGTATTTTTTTCTATTATCGGCATCAAAAGACCATTGGCCTCCAGTGGGTTCATCATTGTCTTCAATTAGAACTTTCCACTTTTTGCGCTGGCTTTTATAAAAGGAAGTTTGAAAGAATTTTTTCTTGTCTGACCTAAAGAAAGAAGCCAAATCTTCTTTAGAATTAATGAAAAGAGGACTCTCAAACTGTTGAATGTTAATTTCACACTTAATAGCACTTTCGTTTATTCTTTTAGACAGCCAGTTATCAGTAGGATCTGTCAAATAAATCGTTTTTACCCCCTCATGAAACAAGTATTGAATTAGATTTCTAATATCGGAGTTTGGATCAGGAGTGTTAATATAGTTTACATCGTAACCTGCTGATTTTAAATTTAATTCGTAGCTTTTCATGCTCGCTCGATGAAAAGCAAGCTTTTGTTTGTGGTAATTGTATTTCTTGAAAAACAGAAACTCCTCCACTAAGTAAATCGGCCTGATTTTGTTGAGCGCTTCAGCGTTTTGAAAAAGCTGGTGAGGAAAGACAATGGAAACTTCAGACATATTTAGTTATTATTTATTTGGATCTTCTGCAGCGTTCACTGCAATATTTTACTTCTTCCCAGCTTCTTTCCCATTTTTTTCGCCATTCAAAGGAGAGTTTACAGACTGGGCAAACCTTAGTGGGTAATTGACCTTTACGTTTTTTCATTCTTTGGTTTTTTTCTTGGTTTACTAGGTCTGACATGGGTTTGGAGAATCCGCTGATTCTCTATTTTTACGGTTTCATTTTTTCTGTGTCCCCAAATCTTAGCCCTTGCGAGCTTTCCGCTGGCTTCCAAATTCACAATTGGGTAGGGATAATCCACTCCCAATTGAAAAATATCTTCTGACACATCAAAAACCGTTATTTCCCATGGTTCGTGAATAAATGGAATAGGCACAGGTTCGAGCTCTGGAACCCATTTTTTTATGAAATTTCCTTCTGGATCATGATCTTTCGATTGTTTTATTGGATTGTAAATTCTTACGGTATTAATGCCTGTTGTACCAGCCTGCATTTGAAATTGAGGGTAATGAATGCCCGGATCAAAGTCCAAAAACTGATTCGCTAGATAATACACCCCAGTTCTCCAGTCTTGATCGAGGTGATGGCACAAAAACGAGACTACCATTGCTCTCATTCTGAAATTAATCCAACCCGTTTGTTTCACGCAGCGCATGCAAGCATCGATTAACGGGTAGCCTGTCAAACCGTTTTCCCATGCTTTAATTCGCTTTTCATTGAGTGGACGCTCCAAAGTCTCATAACCTTTATTAATGCACTCATTTTCATAGGTACATTCAACTTCAAACTTTTGAATAAAGTGACAGTGCCATTTAAGTCGTGTTAAAATACCTTGAAAAGCGCGCTTGTTTGAATCGTAGTTTGAATGGTTTCTAATGTAATGGCAGGCCTGATGAATACTAAGGTTACCCCATGCCAAATAGGGTGAAATGCGGCCGCAGGATAAACGGCTTTGTTGTGGTTTCGATATGTGTCGTGCATAGTTTTTACCCCGTTCATCAGCAAAAGACCTTAAATATTTCCAAGCGTATACTTCACCTGCAGGTTGAAAATCGGCAGGGTAGTCCGACCAGCTCTCCTTTAGTTCATTAGGAAGTTGAAAAGGGTGATTTAAATCCAGGTCTGGAGCTACTGAGGGTTGTACATTAATTGATGGCTTGTTAATGTATGTGTACCAAGCAGTATCCCAACCTTTGCGGTTTTCGATTCCGCGTAAAACACCATTTTGTTGATACTCAAGCCAAACTATACCTAGTTTTCGGAAATATTTTCCAACTTCTTTATCTCTATTCCATGTAAGCTGAACTCCACTTTCCCTGTAGGAGAATACGTGCTGAACTTCATAACGTTCTTGAATAAATTCAAATACCTCCAACGAATTTCCGTAGCAAGTTTCAACTTGTCTATTGAGTGGTGTTAAGGAAGTATTCATCACTTGAATTGAGTGCCAGCAAAACTGTAAATGACGTAGGCTTACTTCCTGATGCATAATTAGTTTTGGATCAAAAACATACAGTAATAAGTAGGGTAGGTTAGTTCCTTCAGCTGCTGAAATAGCAGCATGATCAGATAAGCGCAAATCGCGTTTTATCCATACAATATTAATTTGAGATCGGACGAGCTTACTCATTCAATAACAGTGGGATCTAGTTTCATTAGTTAGAGAACACATCAAATGTTAACTTGGTTCTAAAAAGTTTGACTTTAGTTACAGTGTAAAGCCAAAATTACTTTTTGGCGCGAAATAGGCTGGGGTAAAACGACCAGCAGTTGGCTGTTTGTTCGTTTCTTCTCCTGTAATTGCTAAATTATTCGACTTCAACTCTTGAAACCCTATCTTCAATGCTTCTGCTTTCTATTTGCCAAGTGCTACATTAGAGCTATTGCTAAAGTATCGATTGCCTGATTATAAAAGATTTTATGCTGCCGAACACTTTGGCACGAAAACCCGAAAGAGAGAGCAATGGCTCTTTGCAGTAAATTATTGTGAGACAAAGTGAATACAACAAAGGTGCGTATGAGAAAAAAGAGTTGATTGGTGGGCGCTTATCAATACATTAGTTTCAAATAGACTCATACTTGCACCGCAGCAGTACTTCCAATAGTTTTATGTTTACCTCGAGTAAGTCTTTTATACTTAGTCCAGCTATCTCCGCGAAGACGTTAAATTAGATAGTGCACCAGTTGCTCAAACGGATAGTGAGCTAAAGTTTTATTTGGACTCTAAAAAATAGAATTTATTCATATTTGAGCATCTAATTTTAAATAGAGCAGTTATGGATTTTACACAGCAATTGGAAATTTGGGCAAAAGGGGACGCTACACAAGGAAAACTCATGTTAGTGAGCGGAATAATGGCTTTATTAATCATGTGGTTGATCTTTAAAGGTGATAATCCTGTACTTAAGGGAATGCTGATCCCACTTGGTATTATAGTTTTATTAGGAGGGATATATGGCAGTTACGTAGGGTTCTCTCGTCTGGGACATATCGTAAAAACGCAAGAAATTTATAGAACCAACCCAAAGGAGGCAATTGCTAAAGAATTGGAAAAATCAGAAATGGACAATAGAAATTACACCGTAATCAAGAAGATTTGGCCAGTGTTAATTATTGTAACTGCCTTATTGTTGGTATTTTTTCATCGAGATTACGTTCGAGGTTTACTCATCGGGTTTCTGGTAGTTTTTGTTTATGGCCTATTAGTAGATACTTTACTGCATCAGCGATTAAAGCCGTACTTGGAAACCTTACAACAGCTTACTGTATAATTACAAAACGACTGTAAGAAACTATGTTAATCAATAAGGGAATTAGTATTAAAAAATTGAGTGGTCCTACCACCATATCGTTTGGATGACTGTATTAATGGGGTCTGTAGCATGCTTATACCACTTCAAAATAATAACCTTTGCTATTCCTTTGCTATTCCTTGGCTACCTATTTCTGTGGTAGGTACAGCGGTTGCTTTCTATGTTGGTTTTAAAAACAATCAAGCCTATGACCGCATGTGGGAAGCGCACAAAATTTGGGGAGGTATCGTAAATGAGAGCCGCACGTGGGGAATGCTGATAGCTGGGAATACCACTGGCCATATGTGTCCGCGAAAGTATTGAATCATCAGGTTTTATATTGATTGATGAATCATCAAATGCTACCTGCGCATTAGGAATATTAAATTCGAATAATTGATGAGTTGATATTGTATGCTATTGGATCTTAGTTGCTCTGCACTTTACTTCTTGTAAATATTAGAATCGTATGAGTCTGAAGAAATAATCACAGGCAAATGCATTCTGTTCGATTGAAGCTCTTTGCTTTTTAGGTTTTGCTTAAAAAAATTACAGTAAATAAAGTTTAGGTTTCTGAACTTTTACTCTAATTAAGTGTATTGACTATTGATATTAGTAGAGCTAACGAGACGAAAACTTTCAATTTAATAAAATGTTGTTTTTACTAATTCATTCGTTTATAGTGGTTTAGTATCGTATTACAACAAATAGTCTTCTTTTTTATTCCTCAATAAAATGTAATTTGGTATGCTGAAACTCTTTAGTTCAAACGATAATTACAGATATTCTTATGAAAACTTAGACTAGAGCATCGTAATAATCAATTTAAAAAATAATAATATGAAAAAAACGATACAAAGTTTGTTGATGCTTTTAGTTCTGTTTATTGGAATAAAAGCTTATTCTCAATCTTTTACACTTTCTGACAGCATCATTGAAGACAGTTTGTACATAAATGGATATTTCGACGAATCGGTTAAACTTCAAAATAACACCACTAATAAAATGGTGATAAACTACCGCATAGTAGAAAACTCAATTGATACTGCTAACTGGTTTATTTTATTTTGTACGTATCCGGAATGTCTAACCTACATTCCAGAAGGTGGAATTACTGATACAATTGCAGCGAATGAAGAAGTATTGATTACCAATTTAGCTATTGAAGCAGGCAGCATTCCTAAAGATTGTAGCTTAAAAATTGAATTTTTTGATGTTAGCGATTCTACTTTTAGAGATACTTTAGAGTTTATTTTTCATGCAAGTGAAACGGATAAAAAACCAGTGGAGGGACCAGGCTCAGTAAATGATTTGGATAACGCTGCTCAATTTAGTGTATACCCAAATCCGATTTCAAATCAGTTTAATATAGAATTCAAGGATGCTAAATATTCATGGAAACTTTTGGATACCTATGGAAGAACTATAAAAAAATCATCGCTTTATGAGTCTAAGGAGTTTGTTGAAATTGACAGTAGTAAACTTCCTTCAGGAATGTATATGCTAGAGATTAATACAGCAGATGGAGCTGCGTATCAAACACGGATTATAAAACCTTAATGCATTAAGGAATAGGACTATGAATTTGATAAAAATCCTTGGAATACTTGTTTTTTCGTTGCAGCTATCGCAACTTAGCTATGCGAGTATAATCCATCAGAAAATCGTTCTCAATAAGGGTCAGCTGTTGACTGTAGATTCGGTTCAGGTTCCTTATTACGCATTTAATGCGGATACCGTATTTGGTCAGACTAATGAACGGTTAAAAATAGTAATAGGGGATAGCCTTGTGCTTTCTGTAATGAACAATACGGCAGATGTCCAAGAGTTTGTTCTAACAGATTTTTCAATCAATAGAACTATTGCAGCTGGAGCTACAGAACAAGTCACACTGCACGCTCTAAAAGCTGGAATTCATATCTATTTAGCTGGTAAGTCAGGCAAACAAATCGATCTTTGGGGAGCAGCTGGCATGTTGATAATTACCAATCAAAGTGATGCTGTAAAATCTACGTTTTATTGGAATTTAAAGGATTTCGAATCCCAGAAAGTGCTTCAACTTGATTCAGGAAAATCGGTAGATTGGAGTACTTATTATCCCGATTATTTTATGGTAAATGGGCTAGGTAAGGATCAACTGGTAGGCGATGCAGCCTCCAACGTAAAAGGTGCTGTAGGAGAATCTATACTCATTATGCTGACCAATACAGGAAACGTTAATCACTCCATTCATTTTCACGGATACCATTGTCTTGCTCAAGAAGTAACCTCTAAACGCGTACAGAAAGGATGCTCCAAGGACACGTTTCCGTTGGAAGCTGGCGATGGACTCATGTTGTTATTGGTTCCAGATAAACCAGGTTTTTACCCGGTTCACGATCATAATTTGATCGCTGTATCTGGAGGAGGGAAATATCCTAACGGAATATTTATGGTATTAGATATTAAGTAATGAAGAGAATAACGGTAGCACTTTTAGCTGTATTTGTAGTTTCAAACAGTTACGGTCAAGCAGACACTTCTTTTAATATCTGGATGTGGACCACAGGATTGCATCAATTGCATGACGGTCTGACAATTAAGAACTACGGATTTACGCTTGGTGCTGGAAGGCCTTCAATTCCAGGTCCTACGTTAAGAGTTAAACAAGGCCAAAAGGTGCGATTAAATGTTCGAAATCAGTCGCAAGGAGCACCCCATACGATTCATTTGCATGGTTTGGATGTCGATCAAGCTAACGATGGAGTGCCAGCTACCAGTTTTGTTATTCCGCATAAAGAAACTAAGCAGTATGAATTCGTTGCTACTCATGCTGGAACGTATTTATACCATTGTCATGTAGCCAGTGTGTTGCACGTTCAATTGGGAATGTATGGGAGCTTTATAGTTGAGCCGAAAGATCGAGAAGCTGCTCCCGGTTATTTTTACGGTAGAGACTTTAATCTATTGATGTCAGAAGCAGACAAATCGTGGTTTGATAACAAACCCAAACATTCTACAGGAGACTCGGTTCATGCCAAATTTAACCTGCCTGTATACGAACCCGATTACTTCTTTGTAAATGGACAAAGTCAGCAGCAGATAGATACGCTGATGGCACGTTCTGATGAAAATGTTTTTATTCGACTTTCCAATGTAGGTTACTTCGAAAATTTGGTCCAATTTCCAGCTGGATTAACCGCCACCTTGATCACATCTGATGGAAGACCGCTCCCAACTAAAAAAACTATTGATAGCCTGTATCTTACACCAGGGGAACGCTATGGAGTAATGCTTTCGCCCTTGGGCAGTGCGCAGCGTAGCATAAAGATAAACTATCTGCATATGTTTACAGGAAAGCAAGTGCATGCGGAAGAGGTTGTTTTTGGCATTGATGAAACATTGCCAGCAGAAGCAACAGCTCAGCAAACCTCAATTCGCACTTATCCGAATCCAGTGCTGGATGTATTGACCATTGAGAATAGCTTTGTACAGCCAGTAGAGTTTGCAATTACATCTATACTTGGCCGAACAGTGTTGCAGGGAAGTATTGAGTCTTCAAAACAAGTGATTGATATTAACCACTTAGAATCTGGAACCTATGTTCTAAAAGTTGGTACTAATTCTAGTAGCATTATAAAAAAATAGAAGAATAATTTGGCCGGAGTAGGTTTATTGAATGCGCTGCATTAATGGAGTATTTAATAAACCTATTTTTTT
>MDTF01007549.1_pt1 | contig 30636 bp, 26 predicted proteins | sample 811191 | NCBI WGS metagenome assembly MDTF01 (sample SAMN05326649, study PRJNA326480) | marine metagenome | isolation source: seawater | place: Southern Ocean | collected 2011 | reverse complement strand
TGTGAGAATCATACTGCTCGTAACTGCATGTAGCTCCGTATTCATGTTCTAATCTGTATTGAATAACCTCATATTGAAGAGCCCCAACGGTACCAATTATTCTTCTTCCATTTGATTCAAGGGTAAAGAGTTGGGCTACGCCCTCATCCATCAATTGATCAATACCTTTGTTGAGTTGTTTTGATTTTAATGGATCAGCATTATTAATAAAACGGAAATGTTCGGGAGAAAAACTTGGAATACCCTTAAAGTTTAAATTTTCTCCAGAAGTTAAGCTGTCTCCGATTCTGAAATTACCAGTATCTGGTAGCCCTACTATATCTCCTGGAAATGCTGAATTCACAATGGCTCTTTTACTTGCTAAAAAAGTCAATGGGCTTGAGAATTTTAGTTCTCTTTTCTCACGAACATGTAGGTAATTTTTATTTCTTTGAAATTCTCCAGACACTATTTTCATAAAGGCAATTCTTGAACGATGTTTAGGATCAATATTTGCATGAATTTTAAAAATAAAGCCGCTGAATTTTTCTTCATTGGGATCAACACTTCGCTCTTCTGCTTTTTTTGGCTGTGGAGATGGCGCAATTTCCACAAAACAATCTAGCAATTCTTTAACTCCAAAATTATTTAAGGCAGAACCAAAGAAAACTGGGCAAACTTTAGCCTTGAGGTATTCATTTTTATCAAATTTTTGGTAAACCGCCTTGATTAATTCAATTTCATTCCTGAGAGAAGTAGCTGCTTCTTTTCCGATTTTAATTTCTAATTCAGGATCATTAAGATCATTGATGGAGATGGAATTTCCAATCTTCTGCTTATTGTTTCCTTCATAAAGTAATAAGCTTGAATTCCATATGTTATAAACACCTTGAAATTCTGCACCCATACCTACTGGCCATGATAGTGGACAAAGCTTTAGTCCCAATTTACCTTCGATTTCATCTAGCAGATCAAACCCATCTCGTCCTTCTCTATCGAGTTTATTGATAAAGACCATAATTGGTGTTTCTCTCATTCTGCAAACGTGAACAAGTTTTTCAGTTTGAGTTTCAACTCCTTTTGCTACATCTACTACTACTATAGCTGAATCAACTGCTGTAAGTGTTCGAAATGTATCTTCTGCGAAATCCTGGTGTCCAGGTGTATCTAAAATATTTATATGCTTATCTAAATATTCAAATGCCATTACGGAGGTTGCAACAGATATACCTCGTTGTTTTTCAATTTCCATGAAGTCAGATGTAGCAGATTTTTTTATTTTATTGCTCTTTACAGCTCCTGCTTCTTGAATAGCCCCACCAAAAAGAAGTAACTTTTCTGTTAAAGTTGTTTTTCCTGCATCTGGGTGGGATACGATTCCAAAAGTCCGTCTTCGGAGAATTTCTTCAGCTATTTTCACAATAGAATATTTTTTCGTTGCAAATGTAAGTTGTTCTCGATTGAACAAATTGTTATTTTGAGCGTTTAATAAAAATGCTTAAGAACTACAGCATTAAAGACTTAGAACATCTCTCAGGAATCAAGGCTCACACTTTGAGAGTGTGGGAACAGCGATATGACATCATAGTTCCAAAAAGAACGAAAACAAATATTAGACTGTATTCAGATAGTGATTTAAAAAAATTGCTTAATATTTCTGCTCTTATTCATAAAGGATGGCGAATTAGCAGAGTTGCAAAGCTTTCTGAGAATCAAATGAATAATGCTGTTGAAGACTTAGCGGTCACTCAAAATCATTCTCCCTCTCAGATAGCAAGATTGATTCAAGCTACAATAGACCTAAATGAGCCCTTGTTTACTGAAATTTTAGAAGAAAGCATTAAAAATGTAGGGGAGAATGAAACTTTTACAAAAGTAGTTGGGGGATTCATTTATCAGCTTGGTGTTATGTGGCAAACAAATACTATCGGGGTTGCTCACGAACATTTTGCAAGTAATTTGATTAAGCAAAAGTTATATACAGCTTTAGATCGATTACCAGCAAAAAAAGCGTCGATAGATTTTCCTGGCTTTTTAATTTATTTACCAGAAAGTGAAATGCACGAAATTGGTTTGCTTTACATTCATTATGTATTGAAACTTAATGGGCAAGCAGTTGTTTATTTAGGTCAATCAGTTCCATTGGATTTCATTAAGCCACTTTTTAATGGAGAAAAGAAGTGGAAAGGAATCGTTTCCATTTGGACTACCACACCCGATTATGATAGTAGGGATTCTTATTTGCATGAATTAACCAATGAGTTAGACGGTGTTCCAGCATATCTGACTGGATATGGAGCGCAGAATTGGGAACCTAAGATTAATCTATCGGAGATATATATCTCTCCTGACGTTAAGTCTCTAACGGAGAAGTTGATTTCCGTAATTTCTTAGAAGTAAGGTTGTTGAGATTATTATTGTTTAGTATTTCTCTTTAATAGTTAAACACGACTATTGTTTACTGAAAGTTTTTGTTTACTTTTGAAGTCTAAACGTTAAACAAAAAAAATTATGATCGCTACTAAATCCTTTGGAAACGAGATCCAGCAGCATCAATCCTTCCTGCGATCATTAGCCCTCAAACTGACCCACCATTCAGAAGATGCAGAAGATTTAATTCAGGAAACATTTTTTAAGGCTTTAAAAAATCAGAGTAAATTCAAAGAGGGCACAAATTTAAAAGGTTGGCTTTACACAATTCTGAGGAATACTTTCATTAATAATTATAGAAAAAAGAGGAATCAGAATACTTACACGGACGATACCGAAAACCAATTTATACTAAGTTCTATTTCCTCTGATCAGGAAACTGAAGCAGATTCTCCACTCAATTTATCTACCATATTAAATAATATTGAGTCAATAGAAAAATCATATTTGGAAGCGTTTATGATGCATTTCAACGGTTATAAATATGATGAAATTGCGAATCAAATGAACATTCCATTAGGGACTGTGAAAAGCCGTATATTCCTAGCTAGAAAAAAAATGATGGAGAGGTTGAAAGATTTTAACTAAATAAAAATTAAAATATTTAATGAGAGCTGTTGTTATAGGTGCAGGATTTTCGGGACTAAGTACGGCTACATATTTGGCTTTTAAAGGTTACGAAGTTGATGTTGTAGAGAAAAATTCTGGTCCAGGTGGAAGGGGTAAGCAACTTATTGACTCCGGGTTTACTTTTGATATGGGGCCTTCTTGGTATTGGATGCCGGATGTTTTTGAAAAATATTTTGCGGATTTTGGAAAAAAAGTCAGTGATTATTATAATCTTGTTCGCTTGGATCCTTCTTACAAAGTGTATTTTGAAGATGGCCCGATTGATATTCCAGCAAACATGAAGGAAATTGAAGCTCTTTTTGAAAGATTAGAGCCTGGTTCAGCATCACGCCTAAGGGATTTTCTAAAGGATGCATCTTACAAGTATTCTGTGGGTATAAACGACCTCGTTCATAAACCTTCGCGTTCTTTACTTGAATTTGTTGACATACGAATTTTAAAGGGTTTGTTCCAATTGGATTTACTTAATAATATTCGTTCAAGCATAAAAAAAGTTGTTTCAAATCCCCAACTACAGCAGCTTTTGGAATTTCCTGTTTTGTTTCTTGGAGCTACACCGAGCAATACTCCTGCCCTGTATTCATTAATGAATTACGCAGACATGTCTCTAGGCACATGGTATCCAGAGGGGGGTATCTACTCCGTTGTTGATGGTTTCCATAAATTAGCTTTGGAAAATGGGGTTAAATTTCATTTTGATTCTGAAGTTAAAAGTTTCGAATACCTTAATAATAATGTCTCTTCGGTAATTACGGATGAGAAAGTTTTCAAATGTGATGTGGTAGTAGCTTCGGCGGACTATGCTCATGTTGAGCAGCACTTATTAGATCCGAAATTTCGAAGATATTCTAAAAAATATTGGGAAAACAGGAAGATGGCTCCATCTTGCTTTCTGTATTATTTAGGCCTTGACAAGCCGGTTCCTGAAATCGAACATCATTCCTTATTTTTTGATGCTTCTTTCGATAAACATGCTGATGCTATTTATACCGACCCTCGATGGCCAGAGAAGCCTTTGTTTTATTTAAATGCTGCTTCAAAAACTGACAAGAAAGCTGCCCCTAAAGGTCATGAAAGTTTAGTTATTTTGATACCGATGGCTCCAGGATTAAAAGATACAGATGAGAATTTAGAACATTATTTTAACTTGGTCTCCGATAGGGTATTAGAACATACAGGTATGGACATTCGAGATCATATTGTAATGAAAAAATCTTATGCTTATCGAGACTTTGTAAAAGATTATAATTCTCATAAAGGAAATGCTTACGGCTTATCGAACACTTTAGATCAAACTGCCATATTCAAGCCTAGTTTAAAAGGAAAGTTATCAAATTTTTATTTCACAGGACAGCTTACGGTTCCGGGTCCGGGTGTACCTCCGTGCATAATAAGTGGAGAGGTCGTAGCGCATGAGATAGAAAAAGACTTTCCTTTGTAGTAGAATATTTTTAAATGATCGAATTATACCATAAAACTTCCGTTCGTATTTCTAAACTCATAACACGAGCTTACAGTACATCATTTTCTCTTGGTATACTAGGTTTAGAAAAAAAATATCGAAATCCAATTTATAATATTTATGGATTTGTTCGGCTAGCTGATGAAATTGTTGATTCTTTTCATGGGTTTGAAAAAAAGACTCTCCTTAAACGGTTTTGGAAAGACACCCATCTTGCACTAGAAGAAGGTATTAGCTCTAATCCAGTTCTAAATAGTTTTCAGCAGACTGTCAACTTTTATAACATAGACAGATCTTTAATTGATACTTTTCTTACTTCTATGGAAATGGATTTGGAGGAAAGGAATTATAAACAGGAAGACTATGAAAAATATATACTAGGAAGTGCAGAAGTGGTAGGTTTAATGTGTCTTAAAATATTTGTCGATGGGGATCAGGACAGATATAAAGAGTTAACTCCTTTTGCTATGAAATTGGGCTCCGCGTTTCAAAAAATAAATTTCTTAAGAGATATCAGTGCTGACTATAATCTTCTTGGTCGTACGTATTTTCCAAATATCGATTTTTCTGATTTTGATGATAATGCTAAGAGAGCTATTGAAAAAGATATTGCTTTAGATTTTCGGAATGGTTACGAAGGAATCTTAAAATTGCCGCGAGGATCCCGTTTTGGTGTTTATATCGCATACATGTATTACTATTCGTTATTCAAAAAAATAATGCGTACAGCATCGGGTTCTATTTTTAAAACTCGAATACGCATTAGAAATATTAAAAAATATAGATTATTTTTTAGTAGCTACATACGACACGTTTTGAATTTATTATGAAATGGGAGATCATGTTATTTTAGTTAATCCAGAAGACCAAGTTATTGGTCAAATGGAAAAAATAGAAGCTCACGAAAAGGGTGTTCTTCATAGAGCATTCTCAATATTTTTATTCAATCCAGAGGGTGAAACGTTAATTCAACAAAGAGCAGGTTCAAAATATCATAGCCCTTTACTTTGGACAAACACATGTTGTTCACATCCCAGGGTTGGAGAGACTATTCAGGAGGCCGCCAAAAGAAGATTAACAGAGGAACTTTGCCTTCCAAAAGGAATAATGCTCAATGAATCGTTTTCATTTATTTATAAGGCAAAATTTAGTAATAATTTGATTGAGCATGAGTTAGATCATGTTCTGGTAGGTGAAATAGAAAATTACAACCTTTCTTTTAACAAAGACGAAATTAATTCAGTAAAGTGGGTTTCTTTGGGCGATCTATCTACTGATATCGAGAAAAGCCCTGAAGGATATACTGAATGGTTCAAGATAATTCTCCGGGAATACTTAAATAATATTTCAAAATGAAAGCTACTGTTAGTCGACATGCACATTTTAATTCAGCTCATCGTTTGAATGTTTCGAAATGGACAGATATAGAAAATAAAGAATATTTTGGTCCTTGTAATAATGTAAATTTTCACGGTCACAATTATGAACTTATTGTTAGTTTAACCGGTGATATTGATCCGGTCACTGGCTATGTTTATGACATGAAAGAGCTTTCAGATTTAATTAAGAATGATGTTGAAAGTAGACTAGATCATAAAAATTTGAATCTAGATGTCCCGGAATTTAAAGATCTAAATCCAAGTGCTGAAAATATATCTAAAGTTATTTATGATTGGTTACGCCCTTCTTTTAGTTCAAAATTTACTATAAAAATAAAACTATATGAAACCCCGAGAAATTTTGTCGAATATTTTGGTTAAATAGTTTTCATATTTCAATTTTCGTGTTTCTATAAATTATATTTTCTTATTCCTAAATTCTAATGGTTTTTCACTGGTTTAGACGCGATCTCCGACTCGAGGACAATACTGCTTTAGAGTTGGCTAAAGATTCAGGTAATGTCGTTCAGTGTTTTTTCGTATTCGATAAAAATATTTTAGGTGCTCTTGAAAATAATGATCCGAGAGTTTCATTTATTTATAATGAACTAATAAAAATTGATGAAAAACTACGCGCTATGGGTTCATCTCTATGGATTTTTCACGGTTGTCCTATAGAGGTAAATAAATTTTTGATTAGTCAATATAGTGAAGTCGAGGGTATTTATTTCAACAATGATTATGAGCCTTATGCTCTTGCAAGAGATGAAAATATATCTGACATTTATGTGGCATCTGGAAAAAAAGTTACAACATCTAAAGATCATGTTATTTTTGAAAAGAATGAGATTGTCAAAGATGATGGTGGAGGGTACACTGTTTTTTCTCCTTATGCTCGAAAATGGCTTCGCACCCTAAAAAAATCTGACTACACTAAATCTGTCGCCTTAGGTTTTCCTAAATGGAATTGTCCTATTGAAAAAGAGCATTTGTTACCTGAAATGGAAGAGTTGGGTTTTCATAATTCTAAAATTCCTATTCCTAGTCGAATTCCAGACGTTATTAATATTCAACAATATGATAAGTCACGAAATTTTCCTTCTATAGAAAACGGTACATCTCACCTGGGTATTCATTTAAGATTTGGGACTATTTCAATACGCTCTTTAGTGAAATTGGCAATCAAGCACAATGAGGTGTTTTTATCAGAACTTATATGGAGAGATTTTTATCAGATGGTTCTTTTCTATCATCCTCATTCTATTAAGAAGTCAATAAAACCTGCATACGATCGCATACCATGGGTTTTTGATGAAAGTCAATTTTCCGCATGGTGTGATGGTAAAACAGGTTACCCAATGGTCGATGCTGGAATGCGCGAACTTAATAGTACTGGATTCATGCACAATCGTGTTCGAATGGTTGTTGCAAGCTTTCTAACTAAGCATCTTTTACATGATTGGAGGTTGGGGGAAGCCTATTTTGCTAAAAAATTATTAGACTTTGATCAAGCCAGTAACATAGGAGGATGGCAGTGGGCTAGTGGTGGAGGTTGCGATGCGGCGCCCTATTTCCGCATATTTAATCCAACCAGTCAATTAGAAAAGTTTGACAATGGTAAAATATACATAGAGAAATGGATTTCAGAGCTAGGCACTCCAGACTACCCTAAGCCTCTAGTGGATCATAAATGGGCAAGGGAAAGGGCATTGAGAGTTTATAAAGAAGGCTTGTCTACTAACGATCCCATGTTATAGCCAAAAAGTCCTTTTTTCTTGATTATTTCATCAACATAAGTGGGTAACGATTCTTCCCAGCCATCTTCTCCGTTTCTAATTTTATTTAGGATCTTCCGACTCCATATTCCCAGTATTTCAGTATCATAATCCTCTATGTCTCTCATTCTTCGGTTGTAAAATAGGTAATCAAAAACTGGTCGAAATCGGGGATGCATTTGAACATCTTTTATTGTGGCAGGTTCAGACATTTTTTTATCCTTAAACGGATATGCATAAATGACTAAATCCTTCGAGAATATTTTACCAAATGCTTCTAGTATTCCGCCATTTAAATCTCTATAGTATTTTTCCTCAAAAATTTCCTGTAAACTAGGGATTCCCATTATTAGACCGATACGCTTTTTAGTAAATCCAGAGAAATAGTCTACTAGTTTATAGTATTCTTGGTAGTTAGAGATTAGAACTGTTTGACCAATACTGCAAAGTATTTCTGCACGATCTAAGAAATCTTGTTCATCTAAACCTCCATCTGCTAAAAGGTTATTTAAAGTGATTTCAAAAAGGACTACCATTTTTTCTTTTTCAACTCTTTTCGACTGAATGAATTGGCGGTAACCTTTTTTAATCATGTCCATATTTACCTTTGTAACTGGACGAAAACTACCTCGCATAGCTAGGACATTTTTTTTATATAGAAGCTCTGCCGGGAGTAGGTTTTGACCTTCTGGGCCAAAGATTACAGCGTCCGTAAATCCATTTTTAATGAGTTGTAGAGACATTACTCGATTATCAACTTCAATAAAGTCAGGTCCAGAAAAATTTATTAGATCAATTTCGATGGCACTTTTGTCAACTCCATCGTACAAACTGTGAAGTAGGTCTTTGGGGTCTTCAAAAAGAAAATTAGCTCCATAAATTAAATTCACACCTATACTTCCAATTGTTTCTTGTTGATGTTTAGGGTCATTTTCATGGAGTCGAACATGAAGAATTACTTCATTTGGAAGTTTTTCAGCAGATGTTTGGTATCGAATCCCAATCCATCCATGCCCTTTAAATGTTTTTGAGAAATTTATTGTTGCCACAGTATTAGCGAAAGCGAAATATCTTTTGTTTGGGTATTTTTCTCTGTGTAAACGATCTTCTAAAAGAGTATATTCATGATTAATCATCGTCCGAAGCCGATTTTCAGTTACATATCTTCCATCATCCTCTAGGCCATATATAGCATCAGAAAAATCTTTATCATAGGCACTCATCGCCTTAGCTATTGTCCCAGAAGCTCCACCTGCTCTAAAAAATTGTCGAACAGTTTCTTGACCAGCTCCAATTTCTGCGAACGAGCCATAAATGTTAGAATCTAGGTTTACACGAAGCGATTTTTGTGCCGCAGATAATACCATGTCCTCCATTTAATAAAGGTAGTCTAAATTAGCAGCATGAACCCTGTAAAAATTGAATTCTTAGGCACAGGAACTTCTCAAGGAATACCTATAATTGGATGCGATTGCGATGTATGTAGGTCGTCTGAGAAAAAAGATAATCGTCTTAGGAGTTCTGTCTTAGTGAAAAGTTTAAGTCAATCTGTTGTAATCGATTGTGGTCCTGATTTTCGTCAACAAATGCTTAGATCTAATTGCAATTCACTCGATGCCGTAGTAATAACTCATGAGCATATGGATCACATTTCCGGATTAGATGATGTTCGACCATTTAATTTTAAGTCTCGATCAAATATGAATATTTTCTGTACGGAAAGGGTGGAGAAGAGGCTACATGAACAGTTTTCATATGCTTTTTCTGAGGTTAAATATCCAGGTTCTCCAGGGTTTATAATTAATATAATCAATTCTAATGATCCATTTTTAATTGGTGATCAATATTGGACTCCAATTTTAGCCAGTCATGGAACTATGCCAGTTATGGGTTACAGGATTGATAACTTCACATATCTAACAGATGTATCCTCAATAACTAACGGGGAAGTTGAAAAAATTATTGGCTCATCAATATTAGTTATTAATGCTCTGAGAACGACCAAGCACTTCTCACATTTCTCATTAGATGAAGCTATTGCCTTTGGTTTAAGAACAAAGGCCAAAAAAGTGCTTATAACCCATGCAAGTCATGAGTTGGGCCTTCATTCTGAAGTCAATAAGAATTTACCCGAAGGTTTTTCCTTAGCATACGATGGTTTAGAAATTACAATAGAATGATTTTGTTATTTAATATTGTGGCTATGGCTCTACCATTTTGAGGCCAGTTTGGAATATTGATTCCTTTTGTTCTCTTTTTAATTACACTTCCGTCGTTGGCGAAAATTGTTAAATCTGCTGGGCATCCAACTTTTAAAATGCATTCTCCTATGTTATATAGTTCTCTCGGTTTATGGGCAACTGCTTCAATCCAAGCCTGCAGTGCCTCTTGGCTAGAGTTCATTCCTCTGTACCAAGCAAATGTATGTTCGATAGTCGAGACCCCAAATTCTGCTTTTCCGAACTCTAGTTCCTTTGATTCTATATCCATGGGGTTGTGATCACTTGCAATCATATCAATTGTCCCGTCTAATATCCCTTTCCAAAGAGCTTCTCTATCGGATTTTAATCTCAAAGGTGGTAGAGTTTTATAAGTTGCATCAAAATATTTAACATTATCTTCTGTGCCAATTAGGTTAGCAATTGCTACATCTGCAGTTAGCCCTTTTTGATTTTTTTTAGCTTCACGAATTAAGTTAACGCCCTCTAAAGTGCTTATTCCAGCTAGGTGTAATTCGCCTCCACTATATTCATGTATGCTGATATCTCGTTTTATTCGTAAAGTTTCAGAAAGGCTAGAGATTGGAGGTATTCCATTAATTGCACTGATATCACCTTCATTAATTTGGCCTCTAGGAGATAATGAACGTTCATGGCAAAAGCTTTGAATATTGGTTTGTAGGTCGCTTGTGTACTGTAATGCAAGCTGTAATATATGCGGGTCTTTGATATTGTATTGATCATCTGTGAAACCTACAGCTCCAGCTAATTGCATATCATAAATCTCACTGAGCTTATCTCCTTTTAAATCTTTAGTAATAGATCCCAATGGTAAAAAGTTCACATCTAAATTTTCAGTTGATTGAATCAAGGATTCAATATGAGGTCTTGAATCTCTAGGAGGATTAGTGGAAGGCAGAATAGCAACATGAGTATAACCACCATTTGAAGCTGATTCAGAAAGAGTTGAATATGTTTCACGCAGTTCCTTTCCCGGCTCTCCACATCTAGCCCTAATGTCAACCCATCCAGGACTTATCCAACGTCCACGAGCACTCTCCAAAATTTCAAAATCGTTTTTTTTATCAATATTGCTAGCGATCGCTGTAATTTGACCGTTTTCTATCATGATGTCACTTTTTTTCCCGTTGTGCGGAGACCTAGGATCGGTTATAATAACCTGCGGTAGAATTAGTTTCATTTTAATTTATCATTTAGCATTCGTCAAAGTGAAATAAAAGCCATTTTTAGGACGTTTTTTAAGTTTAAATATCCCTGTAAAAGTCTTTACCGCATCAGTTTTTATAATGCCTTCATTTTTTTTAAGTTCTAAGCCAACTATACTTTCTGGACCGGCTCCACCGCAAAAGTAGCATGAGCTGTAAGGATACGCCGAGAGCACATAACTATCTCCTTTAACATCTAATGGTAACACATAGCCCGTTATTTCAACTTGAGTTCCATTAAGATTATTGATCTCTATAGGAAAAGAACCTTCCATTGTCCAGATGTTTTTATTTTCTTCGAAGTATTCTGTAAATACCGTTGTTGAGAGTGTTTTCCACGTTATTTTTTGGGGTTCTAATTGCTTAAAGGAGCATGATAGGACCATTATTAAAATCAATATCAATTTTTCAGGAATCGACCAGTGCATTGTGTAAAGGTATTTTTTGTAGCCAAATCCATGGCCCTAAAGAAGTAAATGTTGACAATATAAGACATGATAATATCCAAATTCTATCTTGATAGACATTCCAGAAGGACTCCTGTTGAAAAATCTCACTAAGTGGTAAGAATAAATCTTGAGTTAACCAAAGCATCATTAATCCGAGATATGTTAACCCAATTGCGAATAATCCTAAAATCAAATTTTGCCAGAGAACAATTTTTGCGACATGCCACCATGTTCCACCTAATGCTATTATCAACGCATAATCGCCAATTCTTTCTCTGATATGTGATTGGAGTAAAAAAAGCATACTGAAAGAAGCAATTAAAAGAAGAAGGATTGAGACGCTATTAAAAGCTTGTGCTCCTTGATTTATCCAGTTTAAAATATTATTGACCTCAAACGCTGGTGATACCGCCATCATGGAAGAGTTGCTTTGTATTTTTCTTGGTATTAGTAGCTTTTCTAGAGGGTTTTCTATTTTTGCTAATACTGCTGTGTAGCTTGAGTCAGACCCCTGGTGAACAGCCCAAACACTATTAATGTCGCTAAGAATCAATTTATTCCATGAGGAGCCTCTGCTTTTGAATATCCCTGACACAATATACGCTCCATTTTCATTACTTATTGAATGATCTATCAATCCATGCGAGCCATAGAATTTATCGCCAATTTTAAGATTGGTAGATGCCGCAGCTTTATATCCAATTAAGGCATCTTGAGGCTTTTTTGGCAAGCTTCCTTTGAGACTATAGAATAATATGTTATTCCATGTTGCGCTATCGCAGCCAAGAATCCGATGTCCCATATAGTTATCTCCATATGCTATGCGTCTTATGTTTTGCAGATTATACTCACCAAGTAACTCCTCTGTTTCTAAATTCGAAATGTTTCCACTTGATTCTTTTAAGTGAAAGACATTAGCAAGAATAGCTTGTGTTGGGGATCCTTTGGCTGTTATCAGTAAATCGGTATTTTTTAACTGAAATTGTAGCGCGTTAGTAATTCCCATTTCAAACCTTTCGATAGTTGCCAGTCCTAGCAAGCCACAAGCCCAAATTAAAGAAATAAAAATAGTAGTACCTCTGCGCTTCCAGATAGCTTTCCATGCAAAATATATTGAACCTAGTCTCATTTTAAAGTTATGATACTATCAGCAATTGAATCGAGCCGACTATCGTGACTAGATAGCAAAATTGAACATCCAGTATTATTCTGATGTTCTTTCATGAAATCTATTAGCTTCCATGTGTTTTTTTTATCAAGTGCAGCTGTTGGCTCGTCTGCAAAAACAACAGGAGCATTTGAGATAAAAGCTCTGATAGCACTTAATCTTTGCTGTTCCCCTATGCTTAGTTTATTTACCGCTTGATTTATTAAATTTTGAATTCCCAATTTCTTTAAAAGACTTTCTATATTCTCTGCAGATATACCCTTTGCCCATTGGCTTAATTTAATGTTATCTAAGGCGGATAAAGAAGCCCAGAAAAGAGGTTTTTGTGGAATAAAAGAGATAGCATCTTTTCTCCAATTTCTAGGAGTTGTTTTTTCATTTAATTCACCATGACCCTTGATAGTAACGCTTCCTTTTTTTATAGGAATAAGGCCAGCTAATGAATGAATGAATGAAGATTTCCCAGAGCCTGAGTCTCCTTTTAAAAGAACAATTTCGCTAGGATACATTTCCAAACTAGGAAAAGTTATTGAATTATTTCCGCGAAAACTTGATTCAATAACTGTGCTCCTAATTATATGATCCACTTGTTTGAAGATTAAAATTTTAAAAGTGCAGACCCCCAAGTGAACCCTGCGCCGAATGCAGCCAAACATACAATGTCGCCACGTCTTATTTTGTTATTCTGGAAAGCTTCACTCAAAGCAATCGGAATTGAAGCTCCTGTTGTATTTCCATAATTTTGAATGTTATTAAAGATTTGATCATCTCTTAATCTTAGTTTCTTTTGAATAAATTGAGATATTCTTAAGTTTGCTTGATGTGGAATCAAACAATTTATATCCTCTGGTGTCATTCCATTTTTATTAAGTGCTTCGAGTATGACTTGTTCAAATCTTACAACTGCATTTTTAAAGACGACCGTGCCATTCATTTGGGGAGCGAATATTTCTGGACTGACTTTAGTTGGGTCTTGTTTATCAATCCAGTGAATTGCCGACGGGCCTTTCATTGAAAGTTCTAATGCGTTTCTACCTTCACTATGCAAATGAGTGCTGAATATTTCACTTTCATTATTTCCTCTTGAAACTATAGCTGCGCCGGCACCATCCCCGAAAATAACACTTAAGTCTCTGCCATTTGTTGATTTATCTAGAACTGGACTTTGTAATTCTGAACCTATGACTAAAATATTTTCATATTGACCAGTTTGGATGTAAGCATTTGCAACACTTAAGGCATAAATAAATCCGCTGCAAGCATTACGTATGTCTGTGGCGCCAATCGTATCGAGACCAAGGAGGTCTTGAACAAGAACTCCATTCCCAGGAAAGTAATGGTCAGGTGAAATTGTTGCAAATAGTATGTGGTCAATATCCGATTTGTCTATTCCTGAGCTTTCAATAGCCGTTAAGGCGGCTCTGAAACCCATTTGCGATGAGCTTATAATATTTTCAGGATCAACCCAGCGTCGGTTTTGAATCCCGGTTCTTTCTTGAATCCATTTATCGCTTGTGTCCATTAGTTTGCTTAGGTCATTATTACTAACCACGTTGGGCGGAAGAAAATGCCCTAGACCAGAAATTCTAGATTTGTACATGTCTGAATTTTTATTTGAAACTATATTTTGCGTTAAATTAAGACAAATTTCATATCGAGATGCCTAGTTTTTCAATAAATAGTATTTAAGTCATTTAGATTTAAATATTAAAGTTTTCTTTCAGTGGTCAATCATTGTAACCTTTAACTTTGTAAAAAATTTGCCACCAAATGTTTGAGAGTCTAAGTGAAAAAATTGATAAAGCAATACGCCGTCTATCTGGTCGTGCACGAATTACGGATATTAATATTGCGGATGCCGTAAAAGATATCCGAAGAGCATTAGTTGATGCGGACGTAAATTATAAAATCGCTAAAGGTTTTACGGATTCCATAAAGTCGAGGGCACTTGGTCAAGATGTAGTCAAGTCTATTGAGCCTGGTCAAGCGATGATTAAAATTGTCAGGGATGAAATGGCGCTTTTAATGGGAGAAAGATCCAGTGATATTTCCTCAGAAAAAGGCCTCAATACAATTTTAATGGTGGGTCTTCAAGGCTCTGGGAAAACTACATTTACTGCTAAACTTGGTTTCTTTCTAAAACAAAAAAAATCAAAGAGAGTACTTCTTGCTGCTTGCGATGTATATCGACCTGCGGCCATAGATCAATTAAACACTCTTGGCGCTCAGATAGGTTTAGAAGTTTTCTCAATTCCTGAAGAGAAGGACCCTGTTAAGATTGCATCATTGGCGCAAAAGAGGGCCTTAGACGAGGGTTTTGATTATTTGTTAATTGATACGGCAGGTCGTTTAGCCATAGATCAAGCCTTGATGCTGGAAATTGAGGCGATACATTCTGAGCTAAGTCCTCAGGAGACTCTTTTTGTTGTTGATTCAATGACTGGCCAAGATGCTGTTAATACCGCAAAGTCTTTTCATGATATTCTTAATTATACCGGAGTCGTTTTAACTAAACTAGATGGAGATACCCGAGGTGGGGCAGCACTAACCATAAGGTCTGTAGTCGAGGTTCCAATAAAATTTATTGGAACTGGAGAAAAGATGGAAGCAATAGATGTTTTTCATCCCGATAGAATGGCGGATCGAATTCTTGGTATGGGTGATGTAATATCCCTCGTTGAAAGAGCTCAGGAGCAATTTGATCAAGAGGAGTCAAGGAAGCTTTCAAAAAAAATAGCTAATAATTCTTTCGGGTTTGATGATTTTCTGACCCAAATAAGGCAAATAAAAAAAATGGGGTCTGTGAAAGACCTTATGGGCATGATACCTGGGGTGGGTAAAGCGATGAAAAATATGGATATTCCAGATGATGCTTTTAAATACATTGAGGCTATGATTATGGCCATGACCCTTGATGAGAGAAGAAATCCTGCTATTTTGAATGGCACAAGGCGATCTCGGATAGCAAAAGGAAGCGGTAGAACTGTTGCTGATGTAAATAAATTGGTCAAGCAATTTGACGACATGAGTAAAATGATGAAGGTTATGCAAGGGAAAGATGGACAGAAAAAAATTATGAATATGATGAATAACGGTCGAGGGTAATGGCATTAATTTTGAGTGGTAAAGAGGCAGCTAATGTCTTTAAAAAAGAGATTTCAATAAAAGTAGATCGTCGTTTAAAAGATAAAAAAAAACGTCCTCATTTAGCCGCTATTCTTGTTGGAAATAATCCAGCTTCATCAGTTTATGTTAATGGAAAAGTTAAGGATTGTGCAGAGGTAGGGTTTTTATCGACGCTTATTCGTTTGGAAGAAGATGTTACTGAGATAGAATTATTGAAAAACATTGAGCGACTAAACTCTGACACTGAAATACACGGATTTATAGTTCAATTGCCTCTTCCGAAACAAATAAATGAAAAAAGAATTTTATTAGCGATTGACCCCATGAAAGATGTGGACGGGTTCCATCCGGAAAATTTTGGTCGAATGGCCTTAGGCCTTCCAACATATATTCCAGCGACGCCTTATGGAATATTGCTTCTGCTCGAGTACTTTGGAATTGATGCATCCGGTAAGCGTGCCGTTGTTTTGGGTCGTAGCAATATTGTTGGTTCACCTATGTCGATCCTCCTAAGTTCTAATAGTAAATTCGGCAATGCAACAGTTACATTGGCCCACTCTAGAACTCATGATCTAGAGCTACTGACAAAGAGCGCAGATATATTAATTGTTGCAATTGGAAAGCCTTTATTTATTAATCAAAGTCATGTTAAGGAAGGTGCTGTTGTGGTGGATGTTGGTATTAATAGGGTTGATGGAAAACTTAAAGGTGATGTCGATATTGATTCGATCTTCAATATAGCCTCAGCTATTAGTCCTGTTCCTGGAGGTGTAGGTCTCATGACGAGGGTAGGTTTATTAATGAATACACTTTTAGCGGCAGATGATAGAGAATAGCAAGAAGCCTCTTCCCTTAATGGAAGCTTTTCGCACTATACAAGGCGAAGGTGCCCATACAGGTGTTCCATCTTTTTTCTTTAGAATTGGTGGTTGTGATGTCGGTTGTCATTGGTGCGATGTTAAAGAGTCTTGGGATGCTGGAAAGCACGCACTTACTGATGTCTCCGTAATGTTGAAAATGCTTGAAGATCAGGATTTAACAGTTGTAATTACAGGCGGAGAGCCATTGATGTGGAATATGTCTCTACTGACTGAGTCATTAAAAAAGAAGAATAAGAAAATTCATCTCGAAACTTCTGGCGCATATAAATTTTCAGGAACTTGGGACTGGATCTGTTTGTCTCCTAAAAAAACAAAATCTCCTTTAGAAGAGTGGTATGAAAAAGCTGATGAATTAAAAATGATTATTTACAATTTGAATGACTTAAAATGGGCTGAAAAGCATGCTGCCAAAGTAGGACCAAATTGTCAAGTTTTCCTGCAACCTGAATGGAGTAAAAGAGACCTCATGCTACCAGTTATTATTGAATACTTAGAAAAAAAATCAAACTGGCGTCTGTCTCTACAGACCCATAAGTATATTGGCTTACCCTGATTTTATTTAGATATAGAGACTTCGCGTTCAACCATATCAATTCCTTTTATTGCCCTTAAGTTTGAAGCTAATTGTGTCAGTTGGCTTCTGTCCAATACAACAACAGATATTGTCCCGCTAAAAATACCTTCAGACCCATTTATGTGTAGGCTTATTATATCCATATTCATTTCATTGGATATTACTTTTGATACTTTGAGTAGAAGTCCACTTGAATCTGCACCCGAAAAGCGAAGGGTAGCGTTGAATCCATCAGAAACATTTTTACCCCATTGTGCAATAATTACTTTTTCTGCGAATCTGCCTTGAAGATTTATTGCGTGCGGACAGTCTGTTCGATGTACTTTGATACCATCATTTTCGATGAATCCAAAGATTGGGTCGTCTTGTATCGGACGACAGCATTTGGACATTTTATGATCAAGAATAACTAAGTCTGGTCCAAAGACAATTTTTCCCGAGTCAATATTAATATCCTTTAAAACAGATGCTTTAGGTTTAAATCGTTTTCTTAAGTATTGATAAAAACTTCCACTTTCTTCTTGGATGAAGCCCCTAATATGGTCACCGTGGTATTTTCCTGATCCAAACCTAGAAAAAAGTTCTCGCGGCGTTTTTATTCCAAAGTAATTGAGCATTCGTTGCGTTCTACTTTGGTTCCAGTCAAACTTTGCTTTTGTCATTATACGCTTTAAAAGCCTTTCTCCTCGTTCAATAGATTTTTTTTCTTCATTTTTTAAAAAATGAAGTATTGTTGACTTTGCTTTTGAGGTAACGGACCATTCGATCCATTGTTGAGATGGCTTTTGCGTTTCACTGCTTAAGATTTGAATTTGATCTCCGGTTTGGAGTTTATAAGATAATGGAACAAGCTTTCCGTTGGCTTTAGCTCCAAGAATTTTCATTCCAAGATCTGTATGTATTTCAAAAGCAAAGTCTATCGGAGTAGAGTGCTTTGGTAATGTTAGCATTTTTCCCTGGGGAGTAAATACAAAAATCTCTTCAGAGAAAAGCTGAAGTTTAAACTGATCAATAAATTCAATTGCGTCATCTCCTTGGTTATCAATAGCTTCACGAATTCCACTCAGCCATTCATCGAGTGCGGTATTTCCAGAATTATCTTCTTTATATCGCCAATGAGCAGCATAACCCTTTTCAGCCTCTAAGTCCATTCGCTTGGACCGGATCTGGACTTCTATCCAATGACCTTCAGGTCCCATTACTGTGATATGAAGAGACTCATATCCATTTGCCTTTGGTGATGTTATCCAATCCCTAAGTCTTCTTGGGTTTGCTTTAAATACACTTGTGATATTAGAGTAAGCTCTCCATATTTCTGCCTTTTCCTTTTTAGGTCCTGCGTCTATAAGTATTCTGATGGCGTACTTGTCATAGACCTCCTCAAATGTTACTCCTTGGTTAATCATTTTTCTTCGAATAGAGAATATTCCTTTTGTTCTTCTTTTAATTGAAAAGACAAATCCTTCAGAGTTTAAAAGGCTATAAATATTTGAGCTAAATCGCTTTAAATAATCAGCGTCATTTTGCTCAAAACCATCTATTTTTTCTGAAATTTCATTGTAAACATCTGGCTCAGTGTATTTTAATCCAAGATCTTCATATTCACTTTTGATATAATATAAACCCATTCTATGAGCTAGAGGAGCAAAAATATATAGCGTTTCGCTAGCTGTTTTTAGCTGCTTTGCATAAGTCACGCCTTCTAAAGTCCGCATGTTGTGCAATCGATCTGCCATTTTAATCAGGATCACCCTAACATCATCACTAATGCTAAGCAAGAGCTTACGGAAATTCTCTGCTTGCATAGAAGATGACTGATTATCAAATATTCCTTGAATTTTAGTTAAACTGGAAACCATATATGAGATGGAATCGCCAAACATATGTGTTATTTGTTCACTTGTATACTCTGAATCTTCAATTACGTCGTGCAATAGTGCAGCAGAGATTGATTGTGGGCCCAGACCAATTTCTTCTGACACTATAAGCGCCACTTCTAGAGGATGAGTTATATACGGCTCTCCTGACTTCCTGTAAACGTCCTTGTGCGCGTCAGATGCAACTTTAAATGCTTTTCTTATAAGGGCCAAATCATCCTTGTCTCCGCCACGTTTTTCCGCAAGTCTCAGTAATTTTCTATACTTCGACTGGATGAGTTTTTTAAAATTAACTATTTCTTCTTCCATGTCTTTGATGGAAGAAGTTTAGACTCACATTCCCCGAACCCAATTCTTAGTTCCTTATTCTCTGAGTATCCTCGCATAATCACCAAGTCATTATCTTCAATAAAAGACCTCGTCGTACCATTAGATAATTTAATTGGCTCAGTCCCGTTCCATGTGATCTCTAGCATAGAGCCATAAGAACCTTTATTTGGCCCTGATATTGTTCCAGATCCCATGAGATCTCCTGCTCTAATAATACAACCATTAATGCTGTGGTGAGCAAGTTGTTGATTTATAGACCAGTACATATGCTTAAAGTTGCTCTTAGAAACGATTGTCTCTTCTGATCCCTGAGGTTTTATTCCGACTTCTAGTTTAATGTTAAAATTTGCGTTTAATGGCGATTGCTGAAGGTAGGGTAGTGGTTTCGGTTTATCTTGAGATGGCCTATTTGATCGAAATGGCTCTAGAGCGTCTAAAGTTATTATCCAAGGTGAGATGCATGAAGCGAAATTCTTTGATAGAAATGGACCTAGGGGCACATATTCCCATTGTTGAATGTCTCGTGCTGACCAATCGTTTAATAGTGTGAGTCCAAAGATGAAGTCTTCACTATTTTCAACAGAAATTGGGTCACCATTGTTAGGTCCGTTACCTGTTACAAAAGCCATTTCTAGTTCAAAATCAATTTTTTTTGAAGGACCAAAATTTGGCAATTCATCATTTGGTGATTTTTTTTGCCCATTGGGTCTATTAACCTGTTTTCCAGATACAAATATTGTTGAGCTCCTTCCGTGGTAGCCGACCGGAATATGAGACCAATTAGCGAGTAATGCATTTTTTGGATCTCTGAACATTGACCCAACATTTGTGGCATGTTCTTTCGATGAATAGAAATCTGTGTAGTCACCAATAGATACAGGTAAAATCATTTTCACATCAGAAAAATTTAATTCACACTGACTTCGAATGTTGGTTTTGTATTGAAAATCAATATTTTTTTTGTCATAAATATTTGACAGGGTTGAACGTACAGATCTCCATACTTGCTTTGTTTGGGAAAGGAATTTATTCAAAGAATCACCATCGAAAGTATTCTTTTTCAAGTTGCAATCTGAAAATATGCCATTTTCCTCGAGTATAGATAGGTTTATTACGACGTCTCCAATTCTAGTCGCGCAGGATTCTTCCCCATTAATCCATTTTACAACTCCAAATGGGATATTTTGAATAGGAAAATCTGATTGTTGAGAAACCTTTAGAAAACTCTCTATTTTTGAATCAATCACATGGGCCATTTGACTTACTTTTAACTGCAAGTTACAGCCAATATTATGGAACACGATTCAGCAATCTTTGATCTTATTAACGAAGAGCACAAGCGTCAGACTAAAGGCCTTGAGCTTATTGCTTCAGAAAATTATGTCAGTCCTCAAGTCATGCAAGCTGTAGGGTCAATTCTTACTAATAAATATGCTGAAGGCTATCCAGGTAAAAGGTATTACGGAGGGTGTGAAGTTGTTGATGATATTGAGAACCTTGCGAGAAACAGGGCCTCAGAATTGTTTGATGCAGAATATGTTAACGTACAGCCTCACAGTGGGTCTCAAGCAAATGCGGCGATTTATTTAGCCTGTTTAAAGCCTGGTGAAACAATTTTGGGTTTTGACCTAAGTCATGGTGGACATCTCACACACGGCTCTCCTGTGAATTTTTCAGGAAAAACATACAATGCAGTTTTCTATGGGGTCGACAGAGATTCCGGTCTCATTAACTATGAAAAAATTAGAGAAAAAGCCCACTTAGAAAAGCCAAAAATGATAATTTGTGGAGCTTCTGCCTACTCTCGAGATATTGACTATAAAAAGTTTAGAGAAATTGCTGATGAGATTAACGCTCTATTACTTGCTGATATTTCGCACCCATCTGGGTTTATAGCAAAAGGGATTCTTAATGATCCCATGCCTCACTGTCATTTCGTGACAACGACAACTCATAAGACATTAAGGGGTCCGCGAGGGGGGATGATCATGATGGGGCAAGATTTTGAAAATCCATGGGGTTTAAGGACTCCAAAAGGAAATATTAAAATGATGTCTAATATTTTGGATATGTCTGTTTTCCCCGGTATCCAAGGCGGTCCTTTAGAGCATGTTATTGCTGGAAAAGCAGTCGCTTATGGTGAAGCTTTATCAGATAAATATTTTAATTATATCGTTCAAGTTCGTAAAAATGCAAGGGCAATGTCAAGCGCTTTTATATCGAAAGGATATGAGGTTATTTCAGGAGGTACGGATAATCATTTAATGCTTATCGACCTAAGAAATAAAAATGTGACGGGTAAATTGGCAGAAGCGGCTTTGGTTAAAGCGCATATAACTGCAAACAAAAACATGGTCCCGTTTGACGATAAATCTCCTTTTATAACAAGTGGAATAAGGCTTGGCACGGCTGCAATAACTAGCAGAGGTTTGATAGAGAATGATATGGAAACAATCGTAGGTTATTTTGACGAAGTAATAAAATCGATTGAAAATGAATCTCAATTAGGTTCCATAGGTGAAAAAGTAAATTTCATGATGTCGGATCGGCCTCTATTTATTTAATTTTTAAGTGCTAGAGGTTAAAAGTCACACTAGCACTTAAATTAATTCCAGGAAAGTATCGGCTAAATATTTCCTGATTAGCCTGAAAAGATTTGTAGACGCTTTGAATGTCATCTTTAAGAATATTAATTAAGCGTATTTTAATATCTGTATTTTTATTTGCACCTGCTTTTGTGGTGAAGCTAGCATTTAATGAATGAAAAGGAAGGCTAAATATATCTGGAAAAAGACCTAATCCAACTACTTTAAGAGTGGGGCCTTTAACATTATAAAACAATCCAAAATTGGAATTTTTATTTTTGCTTGAATAGGTGAATCCAGTATTGATAACATATGGCGATTGACCTGCCATCTGCCGATTATCATTAACTATTTCATTTGTTCTTTCATAATCTTTTCTAGAGTTATATTCGACATCACTCATAGTTATTTGGGAATTAATCAGAGTAATGTTTCCATTAAAGAAAATATTTTTAAATGCTGGTGAAAACCCTGTCAAGCTTGAGTTCCATTCGATTTCTGTACCTATCATATTTCCAAACCCTACATTTCTGGGTTGAAATTCTGTGCTGCTTTGCTGCTCCGCAATTCTAACCATTTCAATCGGATTTATGAAATTTTTATAAAATGCACTAATTGAAAACATCTGTCCTCGCTTAGCGTATTCTTCCCATCGTACGTCGAGATTAGTTACATTAGTTTCTTTTAAAACCCCACTCCATGCAGAGTATTTAAAAAAGCTACCATTGAATATTCGGTTAGTAATTGGGTCAATTATTTGAGCAAAAGAGAGTTCTTTAAAAGAAGGTCTTGCAATTGTTCTTGTGGCAGATAAACGTATTTTTTGGTTTTCGCTAAGAGAATAGATTAAATTCAGAGACGGGAAAAGATCTAGCGAGTTTAATACGATATCATTTATTAAATTTTGGCCATTTACTCGATCTCCGTTGGCATAGGTTTGATCGCGTCCGGTATGCCTTTGAATAAAGTGCTCAGCACGCAGACCCATAATTCCTTTTAATCGAATGTTTAATTCAAATTCACTTGAGAAGTATGCAGCGGCCGTATTACTGTTGGAGTTGTATTTATTTGGGTTGGGATCATTATTTCCCGATTGATAGTAAATATTGTTATAATCGTTTGGATAAATATTTGGATTTAGCAGTACGCTTTGAGGGTTAGCATCTTGCCAGTTTTGCGACCCAAAAAATTGCATATCAAAAAATGAAATCTCATAATAACGTGATTTAAATGTGTTACTGGTTCCAAATTTAAATTTAGCTGGCTCATTGAATATTGTTAGCTTTTTAGTTATGTCAATTCTAGCTGGCAGGTTTATTTCTCTGAGTGATCGCCATATTCGAGAAGGGTTGCCTCCAGCACCTGCGATAAACAAAGTGTCTACAGGGCTAAAAGTGAATGCTGTTTTTCTAAGGTCTGGATCGTTAGAAATTGATAGAGTAGGCGCAATTCGCCAATCTAATTCTGTATTTTTTTCAGGATGCGCTCTCGTTCCATTTATCAATAGGTTTGTCAATGATCTTTGATTGTATTCGAGGTTGTCAGAGGCCGCATAATATCCTGACTGTCCAACAGCCGACTCATCATTTTCAATATCAAATTCACCAGCTCGACTAACTCCATTCTGTAGGTGCATTAAAGTAATGCGCACTTTACTCAAGTTTGTCTTATAAGTAAAGCCACCGAGTGCTCCAATAAGAATATTATTTTCACCAAGCTTCCCTTGACTTTTTGTCGCGTATCTCAGATTTAAGGAATCTGGGTCTCCATACCTTTGGTATTCACCGTAGAAAACATTTTCGTAAAAATTATAATTAGATTTATAAGACATAGAAAATATATATCCCAATTTTGGAATTTCGCCTGACTGTGTAGGTCTATTCTTCCATTCCCATTGATTTCCCATGGTTAGCCCGAGGCTTAAGTCCAGTAAGCTTAGTTTTTTTATAGTGCCAAGATTAGGATCAAAGCTCCGAACAAATGAATTTACTTGAGATGAGGATGCACCTGAAATAGGAGTAGGTATATTATTGCTTGTGGCTAATAGGGGAAGAGCTCTAGTGCCATCGTCAAATCCTAAGAAATCAGTTGATCCTCCATTGTATGTGATATAATTTTTCCTGAGACTCATAGATGGGTTGTATGAGTTAGAATAAGTTATTTTAAATATCTTTTTATTAGGAAAAGCTTTTGTCTCAATGTTCAATAAGCCTCCTGTAAAATCAGCAGATTGATCAGCAGTAAAGGATTTACTAATGACGATATTACTTACTAAGTCAGTCGGAAAAATATCCATTTGAATAGTGTTTTTATCTGGATCCAATCCTGGGATATCCATTCCATTTAATGTTGTCTTAGAGTATCTATCTCCTAATCCCCTTATGTAAACATACTTCCCACCTTCAATGGATACTCCTGTTATTCTTTTGGCTGCTTCCACGGCCGTTCCGTCACCGGTCTGTGACATTTTCGAGGCAGAAATACCATCAATTATTTGAATGGATTTCTTTTTTAATGTTAAAAGTGAAGCTTCAGTATTGCGACTAGCTTCTGCTACTATTAAAACCTCATCAAGTTTTAAATTGTCTTCGCTTTCTAGGAATAAATCCCCAATTAATGTAATATCATTCGATGAAACGCTTATGTTTTCTATTTGAAGGGTCTTGTATGTAAAATATTTAATTTCTATTGAATGCGACCCTTCCCGTGCATTTAAAGAGAAATTACCATCTAGATCACTAGCAGTTCCATTTACGCAGGAGAGGCATTGAATTGCAGCTCCAATAATTGTTTCACCAGTTTCTTTATCTATTACGACACCACGAATAACCCCTTGAGCATTGACTGAGAAGAAGGAAAATAGAAGAAGAAATAAAGTTAATGAACGAAGCATATTTTCGATATTGTAGTACGTTAAAGTCCAATAAAAAGACGCTTTAAGGAGTCATTAATACCAATTTTGCTATTGAATAAAAAGGTGTAGACCTTTGTTAAGTATATCAATAGTAAAAAGATTATTTGATTGCTCCACTTGAATGTGCCCATGTCCAATTGAATACGTTGATGTTTGCCATTGATGACTGGCCGGAGGTTATTCCAGGGAGTGCGTTCCCATTTATATAAGCATCCAAGCTGTCAACATCTATTACTATGTCGCTAAAAGAGACATTTGGTGCTGTCGTTCTATTTATTTTTTGACCTGGAACAACATCCATAAAGTAAATATTAGAGAGTATTGCTTTTGTATTGTTGTCTACATTAATCAAATCTTGAGCGGTATTGTCCCCCGATGCTATGACGTTTCCATTTTTAATCGTCTGGTAGGCCTCGTGAGCCCCCTCAGGGCCGTCTAATTCAAGCACATGACCGGCTGGACTTATAATTACAAAATTATCTAGAACACCTCCCCAGGATTGGTCTGTGTCAAAGCCGTCATCCATTACGTTCCAAGAAACGATATTTTTTAAATTGACAGTACCGCCAAAGCATTCAAAGCCATCATCTTGATTAGATACGACTTCAATATTTTCTATAGTAGTTGATGATCCTACACCTCCCAAGGTTAATCCATTAATTTCATTTCCAGAACCAATGTTAGTTCCTCCATGCCTTATGGAAATATATTTTAAAACACCAGAATTATCAGAATTCTCACTTCCACCATAAAGTCCATTAGGATCTGAAGTGGGAATCCCTTCAATTTGGACCTCGGATATATCTCCAGTGGTATTGGAAGCTGAAATAACAGCCTTGCCAAGAACGATTAAACCTCCCCAAAGGCCAGCTATATTTGGAGTCAGGTTTGGACTAGATATTCCATCGCCAGATGTAATTTTTTCTGGTGTGATCTCATCAGCAATAGAAGTAAAGACGATAGGCAAAGACTCTGTCCCTTCAGCCATAATTTTTGAGCCTCGAGAAATCACTAAACTAGATGCATTGGATCCAGTTCCGGCTTCGCCCTTTATTACGGTACCGGGTTGAATTGTTAAAGTGTTGCCAGAGGTTACGGAGATTCTGCCGGCAAGCTGATATACGGTATCAGAATACCAAATTGTGTTTTTAGTTATGTTTCCATTGATAACTTTGTTCGTGTTAATGGGATTAGGGTTAACAGGAATTATCGTTGGTTCGCAGGAAAAAAGATAAATAGAAGTGATAGTTAAAAACAAAGTTTGCTTTAAGCCGATGTTCATAATATATTATTTCAATCAGTAATTTTAAACATTTTACAAACTTAACAGTCAAATGTTATGTAATATTTAAGTCAAGGTGAATTCTAGATCTGTTTATCATTTTTTGATTTATAATAATATATAATTAACACAGAGATAAGATTGAATATTGTTTTATACCTCAACTTTTAATAAAGTTTTAGACGTTATCCGTAAAAAAAGCCTCTTAAATATTAAAATTTAATTATTTATTTCATATTTATATTGTGATGTTTGGTGTAATCATTCAACTAAATATAAATATGCTATGAAAAATAAATTTTATGTTATCGCCTTGTGTTTATCTGCTTTAGTCTCAAAAGGTCAGGTAAGCGTTGCTGTTTTAGATTTTGATACTCGTAATTATGATCTAGTAGATGATAATCAGATTATTCAAAAGGCAATAGTGGATTTAATACGAATTAATAAATATGAAGTTGTAGATAAATATGATATTGAATATATAAGTAAGAGAGATTCTGTCAACCTAAAAGGGTGCTTTTCAAAAATATGTTTGGCTGATATTGGTAAAAGACTTGACTGTGATTTTATTCTCACCGGTAGCCTTGATCAACTTGGCCTTCGAGTTTCTTATACTTTTCGATTGTTTGATGTGGCGACAGGACGTTTCTCAAATTCAGCGTCAAATTTATTTTTGAATATTCCGGAACAATCAATGGTTATGACAGAGATGACTATTAATACTCTTTTGGATATTCCAAATGATGAAGAGATGATGCGAAAGCTCACTGTTAGTGAGGAATATCAAAGTATGCTCAATAACCCGGATACGAAGGCAATAAATAATACTGGACCTCGGTTGGGTTATTCTTTTATTACAGGCGAAAATGCGGCAATATTACGATCTGCTGATCTTGGAGGCTTTGATTATTTTTCTCCTAGTATGTTTTCTTTCGGATTTCAGTTCGAGCAGGTATTTATTAATAGCGGTGATTTTCAAGCATTAGTCGAAGTGATACCGATGATAGCTGGAATTGAGTACAGTAGATTTATACCTACGTTAAGTGCTTTGATGGGGATGCGTAATTCTCGATCAGGATGGGAATTTGCCATTGGTCCAAACATTACAGCAACATCAATTGGAGAGGGCTATTTAGATGCTAATAATAAATTTATTTTAGCGTCAATTTACGATCCGTCTGGTACTGAGTATATTAGAAGGCTAGACAGCCGCGGAGAAACAACTTTATCTTCAGGTCTCATGATAGGAGTTGGTAAGACGTTTAAATCTGGAAAAATGAATTTCCCTGTTAATTTTTTTGCTATCCCGCCGGCAAAAGGAAATTCTTGGAGGATAGGTTTAAGTACTGGATTTAACATTATTCAAAAGAAAGTTCGCCCAAACGTGAACTGAGTTGAGGTTGAATGATCAACGGGGAAATGCGTCTATGAAAGTGGACGCATTTTTTTATGATTTCTAACATCCTGGTAGAGCTTATCTTTGAAAGATGGCTGAATCTCAAGGGGTAAGATTAAATAAATTCATCAGTCAAAGTGGATATTGTAGTCGAAGACAGGCAGATTCATATATTGAAAACGGTCAGGTAAAAATAAAGGGTAGGAAAGCTCGTATTGGCGATCTTGTATACCAAGGCAATCAGGTTATGGTGAATGGCTTTCTGCTGGATCCAAAAAATGATGTCCTACCTATTTTTATTTTATTGAATAAACCGGTTGGTGTTACAAGTACTACTGAGCTAAGTGTTAAAGAGAATATTGTCGACTTTGTTAATTATCCGGATAGGATATTTCCAATTGGTAGGTTGGATAAAGATTCTCAGGGACTGATATTTTTAACCAACGATGGAGATGTTGTTAATAAAATATTGCGGGCAGGAAACAAACATGAAAAGGAGTATTTAGTAACTGTAGATAAGCGAATATCAGATTCTTTTTTAAGTCAGATGCGGAAGGGAATACCTATGTTGGGTACAACCACAAAAAAATGTAAGATTGAAAAGGAAGGTCCATTTGTTTTTAGAATTTATTTAATTCAAGGATTAAATAGACAAATTCGAAGAATGTGTGAATATGTTGGTTTTGAGGTAAAAAAGTTAGAACGTGTTAAAATAATGGGGATTTCTTGTGATGGGCTGAAGATAGGAGAGTGGAGAAGCGCCACGAACCAAGAGATTGAATTTATTTATTCTGCCACAGAAGAATCTGATTCAGAGGCTGAAAAAATTAAATCAAAGAAAACTAATGATAAAAATAATGCCGGTAAGATGTCGGTGTCTAAAAATAAGTATCTAAGTAAAAAAAGTAAAGCCAATTTGGAGCCTAGACCGGATAATAGAAAATCAAAATCTAGAGTTTCTAAATCAAAGAAGTATACCAGTAGAGGAAGGAATAATCGGAAATAAAAGAGCCTCGCAAATGCGAAGCTCTTTTTCAAAGTTTTTCTTATATTTTATTCTACCCAAAGAACTTCTCTTGATATTTTCCCTTCATCATTAAAACTGTGACTTAGGTGTATAAAGGTGCGATCTTCTTCGCCTTCTTCAGTGATTCCTATGTGGTACCACCATGAAAGAACTTCCCAGCCTCCATCACCTTTCTCGTATCGAATAGCATCAGGGTAGCCATATTCTTCCATAACCCGTGTAGGGTTGGCCGTTATTTCCTGCGCCCAAATGGCCGCTCTTTCATTAAGACTTATTTTTGAATACGGTTCAAAATCACCCCCTCCTTTACGATCAAACTTTGCATCTGTAGAGAAATATGAAGCCATTTCACCAACATTTCCAGTTTCGTAAGATTTAATTAGCGACTCTACCTTTTTTATAAGGGGGTGTTCATCGTAAACTCTTCCATTGCGGTGCGCTCCAAAAGAGTTTTGAATTTGCTCGCCTAGATCATTCTCATTGAAATACTGAAACCATTTGGTTATTTTGTTATCATTATTGACAAAATACTCATCGTGAAACCATGTCTTTACAGTATCTCCTGATGTTTTATTTATGGCCATAAATTCAGTCCAATCCATAACCCAGACTCCTTTTTTGTCACCTTTGTATTTAATAACATCAGGGTTTACTCCTTCGGATCTCGACATTGTTATATCGAAATTCTTAATCCACCATTCGGTGATCTCAAGATCACGCTCTAAGCCTGTAGGTTCAGTTTCTCCAATTGAATAAATTTTAACATCTGGTGAGAAGTAAGTTACATAAGCTTTAGAGTCTCCATCTACAAAAGCTTTATTCATTGCTTCAACAGCATCTAGAGCTGGATGGCTAGAGTATACAACTCCGCTTTTTGTTATCTGGGCGCTAACTGCAAGTGGAGCTAAAGCGAGAACTATGATTAAGTTTTTCATTTGTTGTTTTTTAAAAAAATTATAGCGCCAAAGATCAGAAAAAAAATCAAATAATTATCTGTAGAATACAGTAAATAGGAGGGGAGAGAAAATTAAAATTCTTGATTTCATCTAAAAAAAATATAAAAGTTTAAATATTCTAATATTCTTTCTACTATTGTGGTTCATTAAAAATAAAAACAATTATGAAAAAAATAATTTTAGGTCTTTCCATTGTTGGCTTAGCATCGGTTGCTTGCAACCAGAATGCCTCATCTGATCATGAGGGTCACGCTTTAATGATTCAAGGGGAGAAATTCAATAAGAATTGTGAGACTGTCAGAGCCCATATAGATGAATTTCAAGCAGAAAATGTGGATTACAGCAACTATGCAGATGATTTCTATATGATATCTACAGCTTTTGACGCTCGAAAAGATACAATTTCACTTGATGAGCTTATGGATTCGGATCAAAACTTTTGGAGGACATATGATGCGGAACTGGTTACAGAATTAGTCTTACTCCCTGGTGTTTTAGCAGAAACGGGTGAGCCAAACGGTTCAGTTCGCTATTATGGCCAATGGAGAATAACAAAGGCAGCGACCGATACTTCTGAAGCTAAGGAAGCTTTACTAAAACTTTATGAATCTTTTGATTTCGACGAGGAAGGTAAAATTTCCGTTCAGATGCATTACGGTGACATGGGGCTAGCGTTCCAGCATTTAGAAGGGAAATAAGCACTATCTTTTTGTCAATTAAAAATAGCCCACTCTTTTGAGTGGGCTATTTTTATATGAGAAGTTGTATGAAAGTAGAAGAAACAAATAAAATTTATTATGATTACAAAAGCTAAACAAGAAAAAAAACCGATCCAACTAAGGGTCATTTTTACTCTCAATGCTTTGATGATGTTTTTGCCTTTTTTGGTCTATTTCTTGGTTACGAACAATAAAATTGAAATGGACGTAGTTCCAATGCATGTTATTTATACAGGAATAGCATATATCATT
>MDTF01002807.1_pt1 | contig 30783 bp, 29 predicted proteins | sample 811191 | NCBI WGS metagenome assembly MDTF01 (sample SAMN05326649, study PRJNA326480) | marine metagenome | isolation source: seawater | place: Southern Ocean | collected 2011 | reverse complement strand
AAGTCTCCTAGTAAGATTGATTACTCTCAAATAGATCAGTCTATTATTAAAGAGTTTACTGGAACCCATCCCCAGTGCGTATTAAATTGGCTTCCAAAAGAGAAGGGTGTGTATGTGGCTGATTCTAATTATCAATTAAATACAAAACAAAAAAAACATCGACAAATGATTAAATTTGAATTGTTACTTGGGCTAGAGCTAAGTAAAAAACATTATAAGTTAGTTAAATGAAGGTTTTGATTGAGCTTCCTACTTGGCTTGGTGATGCTGTCATGGTTACTCCAGCTATTGAAAATTTGGAGGATCAATTTGAGGATGCTGAAATTACATTAATAGGTTCATCTATTGCTATTGAGGCGATTAAGGGTCATCCAAAGGTTTTTAAAACTTATATTTTAAATAAAACTTTTAAAGACACATTTCAGCTATTAATGGACCTTGGTGATTTTGATGCATTTTTCTCTTTTAGATGCTCTCTTCGCTCAAAATTAATAAAACTTTGTATCTCATCTAAAAGTAAGTTTCAATTTGATAAAAAAAAATACACTAAAGGTCATCAAGTTGAAAAATATAATAATTTCATTAATGATTGCGTTAATTCTAACTCTCGCCCAGGTAAATTAATATTACATAATGTAAAAAAAAATAAGCATAGAAAAAATAAAATTCTGGGTATTAATCCAGGTGCCTCATATGGAGACGCTAAACGTTGGTACCCTAACGAATTTGCTAATGTCATATGTGCTTTGGCAGCTGAATATGATACTGTTATCTTTGGAGGGCCAAAAGAAAAAGTTCTTGCAGGGGATATAGAGAAAATTTTGATTAAAAGAGGTGTTAGTAATTATCAAAATTTGGCAGCTCTTACAAGTATTCCTCAGCTAATTAGCCACATTGCAAATCTTGATTTGTTCATTACTGGGGATAGTGGTCCAATGCATCTAGCCGCTGTTTTTCAAGTTCCTACAGTTTCAATTTTTGGTCCAACCAAAGTTAAAGAAACTTCTCAATGGTATAACGAAAAAAGTTTGATTGTTAAGAAGGATTTAGAATGTCAGCCCTGTATGAAACGTACATGCCCATTAAATCATCATAATTGTATGAAGCTAATTAAAGCGGTTGATGTTTTGGATGCTGTTAAGAGACTAAGTTAGGTATTAAACTCTTGATCAATTAAATGACAAATGATATGTCCGATAATGATATGCATCTCTTGAATGCGAGGTGTATCAAGGGAGGGAGTTGTTAAGTTAATATCACAAATTGAATTCATTTTGCCCCCATCTTGACCAGTTAAGCCAATAGTCTTGCATTGTAATTTAGAGGCCATCTTAAGGCCATTAATTACATTTTCACTATTTCCACTAGTGCTAATACCAATTACAACATCTTTATTATTTGCTAAGGCCTCAACTTGGCGATCAAACACATGGCTAAAGCCAAAATCATTACCTATTGATGTTAATGAAGAGGTATCAGTAGTAAGGGCAATAGCTGGTAATCCTTTTCGAACAATTTTAAACCTTCCAATTAGCTCCGCAGCAATATGTTGCGCATCTGCAGCACTTCCTCCATTTCCAAATAATAGTATTTTCCCGCCTCCATTAAGAGCATCAATACATGTTTTTGCTGAAGCAGCAATCTTATCCGTTAAATGATGCAATAATTTAACAGTTTTTATGTGCTCATTAAATTCGTTTTCAATAATATTTATCATTTTCTTTGTATCCTTTGTATGGTTTTGGACGTGCTTCTTCCCTCAACGAACTTAACTAATTTTAATTGTCCAGCAATATCTTGGCCCACTACTTCCTTATCTTTATAATCTCCCCCTTTGACTAAGACATCGGGTTTAATGAGGTTAATTAAATCAAAAGGCGTATCCTCATCAAATATTACTACAAAATCAACTGCCTCAATAGAGGCAAGAATATATGCACGATCATCTTGAGTATTTATTGGACGATTAATGCCCTTAAGTTTATTAACTGATGAATCTGAATTAAGACCTAGGATTAAGATATCACCAAAGTTTTTTGCCTCTTCTAGATATTTAATGTGCCCAATATGCAATATATCAAAACATCCGTTAGTAAACACAATCCTTTTATTTTTATTTTTTAATTCACTAACAATATGAGATATCTCTTTCCTAGTTTTTATATGACCCTCACTAGAAGATTTATTGAGATTAGATTCATATTCAATTATTTCATTTAATGTTGCAGTAGCCGAACCAATCTTTCCAACTACTACTCCTGCTGCTAGATTTGCAAATTTAACTGCTTCATCAATATTTTTATTACATGATATTGCAAAGCCTAAAGAGGCTAGAATTGTATCCCCAGCTCCTGTAACATCAAATACTTCTCTAGTAGCAGTAGGGTAAATGCGTAATTCATTATCGAAAATGGCAACTCCTTGATCACTAAGCGTAATTAGTGAAACAGTAAGTTTATATTTTTCTTTGAGTACTTTGATAGCATTGCCTAGGCTTTCATCATTGTTGATGTTGGAATGCGTTGCTTCACTTGCTTCTTTTTTATTAGGAGTCAATAGATAAGCTCCTGTATATTTTGAATAATCTAATCCCTTAGGATCCACTAGTACCTTTTTATTGCTTTGATTAGCAATTGAAATTAATTCTTTAGTCAGATTGAAAGTCAATACACCTTTACCATAATCAGAAAGAAGAACTAAATCAAAGTTTATAATAATTTCCTTAAAGCGCTCAATAATTGATGCTTCAGATTTGGGATTAATTTCATCTACACTTTCTCGATCATAGCGAACTACTTGCTGTTGCGTAGCAATAATTCTACTTTTTTTACTAGTAATTCGATCTTTTTGGATGATCAAATATTTTGTACTTACTGAAATAGCTTTTAATAATTCTTTAAGCTCAACTGAAGTTTCACATTCTCCAATTACACTCATCACGGCAACATCTGCTCCAAGTGCATTAAGATTATTTATAACATTGCCTGCTCCACCTAAAACAATGCTTTCACTATCAATATTGACTATTTGAACTGGTGCCTCTGGTGATATACGATTACATGAACCCCAGAGATAGTGATCAATCATCAAATCTCCAATTACTAAGATTTTAGGAGTTTTATGAAAATCAATCATGAGAAGTCAGCTCCGTGTAATCGAATAATTTCAGGTATATAAGCCTTAATACCAGCCTCTAAAGAAAACACTGGTTCAAAGTCTAGATTTTTCTCAGTTAAAGAAATATCAGCTTGTGTATGCATTTGATAACCTTCAAATGGATTAGTAAAATACTCTGTTTCTAGGTTAGTTCCAAGTTCATCCTGTAATTTATCAGCAATATCCTGAAAACTTCTTGATATGCCAGTTCCAATATTATAGACACCATTTTTTTTAGGTTCACAGGCCTTAATATTTGCTTGAATAACATCATCAATATAAATAAAATCTCTAAGAATTTGATCTGAAAATTCAAAAAGTTTTGGCCTAGTTTTGGATAAAATTTGATGCCCTAGTTGAATTATCATCGAAGAGGTTTTTGCTTTAAAGAACTCTCGTGGTCCGTATACATTAAAGAATCTCAAGCCAACAATTGTCATTTCTAAGTTATTACTCAAAAAGTCAGAAGCCATTTGATCCATTATATATTTGCTAAAACCATATGGGTTTTCAGGATTTTCATGTCCAATTTTCTGTGGTGATGGCATACTCCCATATGTTGCAGCTGAGCTTGCATAAACTAAAACAGCCCCATTATCTTTAGCTAAATTAAGAACATCATAAAATGTGTTGACATTAGTTCGAATTATAATTTCTTGATCATATACTCTTGTATCAGAAATCGCTGCATGATGAAAAATATAATCAAAACTATACTTTTCAAGAAATGACAAATCATTCTTACTATTAATATTGCCACAAATTAAATCACCATTAAAGCCTATTAAATTTTTATAATGACCAAAACTCTGAAGATTTCCATTATTGAAAGTTAACTCACTTCTAAAGCAGTCAAACACTACAATTTTAGAGTCTGGAAAATTTCTTTGAAAATAAAAAACTAAGTTACTACCTATAAATCCTGCTCCTCCTGTTATTAAGATGGTTTTATTATTAAAATTAATGTCATTGTATTTCATAGTATTTACATAAATTATTCTATAAAGACATTTTATTATAAATACTGAGCTAAATAGTGTTGTTATATATTTCTGCTAGGATTATATTTTTATCAAAAATATTGGTTTAAAATGCTCTAAACAAATGCTTTTAACTAAGTAGCTTAATAGAAATTAAGGATTAATATCAAAATGGGTAAGAAGAGTATTGCTATTATTGGACTTGGCTATGTCGGCCTTCCTTTAGCTATCGAGTTTGGAAAAATACGAAGTGTGATTGGTTATGATATTAGTAGTGATAGATTAGTTGATTTAAACAATAATATTGACTCAACTCTTGAGGTTTCTAAAAAAGATTTTGATGATGCTATCTTTTTAACTTACTCATCAAAACTAGAAGAAACCAAAAACTGTGAAATCTATATTATTACTGTTCCAACGCCAATAGATAAATACAAAAAACCTGACTTGCGTCCACTTAAAAAAGCAACCAAGAGTGTTAGTAAATTTTTAAATAAGGGTGATATTGTTATTTATGAATCTACTGTTTATCCTGGAGCAACTGAGGAGGTATGTGTTCCACTTCTTGAAAAGTACTCAGGTTTAAAATTTAATAAAGATTTTTATTGTGGTTATTCTCCTGAACGAATAAATCCAGGTGATAAGAGTCATCGTCTGACTGATATTAAAAAAATTATTTCTGGCTCTACTCCTAAAATAGCTGATGAAATTGATACTCTTTATAATGAGATTATTACAGCTGGAACTCACAAAGCTCCCAGTATAAAAGTTGCAGAAGCAGCAAAAGTAATTGAAAATACTCAACGTGATGTTAATATTGCACTTATAAATGAACTTTCAAAAATATTCAATAAGTTAAATATAGATACGCAGTCAGTTTTAGATGCAGCATCAACGAAATGGAATTTTTTGCCATTTAGCCCTGGTTTAGTTGGTGGTCATTGTATTGGTGTAGACCCATATTATTTGACATATAAGGCAAAAAGTGTTGGCTATACTCCAGAGATAATTCTTGCTGGTCGTCGAATTAATGACAGTATGGGCTCTTATATAGCACAACAAGTGTTAATACTTATGAAACATAAATCTATTGAAGTTGTGGAAGCAAAAATTCTTATTATGGGTTTAACTTTTAAAGAAAATTGTCCAGACTTACGAAATTCTAAAGTAATTGACTTAGTTAATGAATTTGAAAATTTGCATTGTAATGTAGAGGTTTTTGATCCTTGGGTTTCTAAAGATGAGGTAGAAAATAATTTTAATATTACGATTATAGAAGAGCCAGTAGAAAAAAAGTATGACTGCATTATCTTAGCTGTTGCACATGATTATTTCAAAAAAATACCTAAAGAGAGAATAAAATCATTTGTTAAAAATAAGAGTGTTATTTATGATGTTAAACATCTTTTAGAAAGAGAGATAGTTGATGGGAGGCTTTAAATGAAATATACAGAAATCATAAAGGATTTAAAAACTAATCAGAGAACTTGGTTGATAACTGGAGTAGCAGGTTTTATTGGCTCAAACTTACTAGAAAATCTTCTTAAGTTAAATCAAAAAGTTATTGGTTTAGATAATTTTGACACTGGTTTCCAGCATAATATTGATCAAGCAATTGAGGATGCTGAAGGTGCTTTGGGAAAGATACTTAGTCATAATTTTACATTTATAAATGGTGATATTTCTAATTTAGAAGACTGTCATTTAGCTTGTAAAGGAGTTGATTTTGTTCTACATCATGCTGCATTAGGTTCAGTCCCTAGATCTATTGAGAGCCCTATAAAGACTAATAGGACTAATATTGATGGTTTTTTAAATATGCTAATAGCTTCAAGAGATGCAAAAATAAAACGTTTTGTATACGCATCTTCCAGTGCTAATTATGGAGATCATCCTTCACTTCCAAAAGTAGAGCAGAATATTGGTAATCCTCTAAGCCCTTATGCTGTAACTAAAGTAGTAAATGAGTTGTATGCAAATGTTTTTTTTACTAATTATGGGTTTAATTCTATAGGTCTTAGGTATTTCAATATTTTTGGGAAGAGGCAAGACCCAAATGGCGCTTATGCTGCAGTTATTCCTGCATGGATTTCTTCAATTCTCAACCAAGATCCTATATTTATCAATGGCGATGGCAAAACGAGTAGAGATTTTTGTTACATTGATAATGTTGTTCAAATAAATATAATGGCTGCTATTTCAGAAAATAACGATTCAGTTAACCAAATTTATAATGTTGCTGTTGGTGAAAAGACAAGTCTTAATGAGTTGTACCAAATTATTGAAGACCTCCTAATTAACAGGGTGAGTGGGCTAATTAAACAAGAACCAATCTATAGAGAATTCCGAGATGGAGATGTGAAACATTCATTAGCAGATATTGATAAAGCTAAAACCTTACTTGAGTACCAGTCTAATTTCACATTAAAGCAAGGGCTTGAAGAGTATATGAATTGGTACGTAAGCAAAATTTACTAAGTTTTATAGATTATAAGGAAGATTAGAGGTGAAAAAACTGGATGAAAAAATATTCAAAATTGTTATTAATGCTACTCCCTTAATTTCTATTGATATCTTAGTAAAGAATGAAGATCAAATATTACTTGGTAAAAGAATTAATAAGCCTGCCAAGGGATATTTTTTTTCAATTGGTGGTCGAGTAATGAAGAATGAAACCATTAATCAAGCAATAAAACGTATAATTAGTGATGAGCTTAATATTCAACAAAAATCTACCCCTAATTTTATAAGTGCATTTGAACACTTCTATAATGATGGTGTCTATGATGATGTTTCAACTCATTATGTTGGTTTACTATATGAATATGAAGATAGGGACATTATTGATTTAAAAAATCTTCCAAGGGATCAGCATGAAGAATACAAATGGTTTTCTATTAATCAGATAATGACAGATTCCCAGGTTCATAAAAACGTAAAGGATTACTTTAGAGATTAAACATATGAAAAAAATTAAAGTTGCATTAATTACTGGTATAACCGGACAAGATGGTGCCTACTTAGCAGAATTTTTACTTAAAAAAGGTTATGAGGTGCATGGGATAAAGCGACGTTCTTCATCATTTAATACAGAGCGAATTGATCATTTATATCAAGATCCTCATGACTTAAAAAATGGATTTATCCTTCATTATGGTGATCTTTCTGACTCACTTAGTTTGGTAAGTATTATTCAAAAAATTCGGCCTGATGAAATTTATAATCTTGGTGCGCAGTCGCATGTAGCAGTATCATTTGAAACGCCTGAATATACGGCAGATACAGTAGGGCTTGGGGCTCTTCGTGTTCTTGAAGCTATACGCATAACTGGAATGGAAAAGAAAACACGATTTTATCAAGCTTCTACTTCTGAATTATATGGTTTGGTCCAGGAAACTCCTCAAAAGGAAACTACTCCCTTCTATCCGCGCTCTCCTTATGCTGCGGCGAAACTATATGCATATTGGATTACAATAAATTATCGTGAAGCATATGGAATTTTTGCGTGTAATGGCATCTTATTCAATCATGAGTCGCCCTTGCGTGGGGAGACATTTGTTACTCGTAAAATAACGCGAGCATTAGCACGAATTTCATTAAATCTCCAAGAAACTGTATATCTTGGTAATCTTGATGCAAAACGAGATTGGGGGCATGCAAAAGACTATGTAGAAATGCAGTGGTTAATGCTCCAACAGGATGAACCAGAAGACTTTTGTATTGCCACTGGTCTGCAGTATTCAGTGCGTGACTTTGTTAATCTTGCTTGGAGTCATTTGGGTAAAACTATTCGCTGGGAAGGTTCTGGTAAGGATGAAAAAGGCTATGATTCTAAATCAGGCAATTTAATAGTTGCAGTTGATTCAAGATATTTTAGACCCACCGAAGTTGAGACATTACTAGGAGACCCCTCTAAAGCCAAAGAGAAATTAGGCTGGGAGCCAAAGATTACATTTGAAGAAATGGTCAATGAGATGATGACTAGTGACTTAAAAATTGCTAATCGTGATAATTTAGTTAAAAGCCATGGTTTTGATGCTCCAAATTATAACGAGTAATTAGTAAATTAATAACTAAGCTCTAACTTGGTGTTTTAATATGAATAAAGATGACAAAATATATGTGGCTGGACATAATGGTCTTGTAGGCTCTTCAATTTTAAGAAGGCTAGAGCATTATGGTTATAGTAATCTAATAATGCAAAGTCATAAAAACTTAGATCTTACAAACCAATCAGATGTGGCTGATTTCTTTTCAGAAAATAAACCAAAACATGTTATATTATCTGCAGCAAAAGTTGGTGGAATTTATGCAAATAATACATTTCCCGCAGACTTTATTTATCAAAATATTATGATAGAGTCAAATGTGATTCATTCAGCGTATGCTAATAATGTAAATAAACTGATCTTTCTTGGCAGTTCATGTATTTACCCCAGAGAAGTTGAGCAGCCAATGAGAGAGAATGCATTATTAACTGGCTCATTAGAGCCTTCAAATGAACCATATGCTATATCAAAAATCGCTGGTATTAAGCTGTGTGAGTCATTCAATAGGCAATATGACACTGATTATCGATCTTTAATGCCAACAAATTTATATGGAATAAATGATAACTTTAATTCTGACAGCTCTCATGTAATTCCTGCATTAATTAGTAGAATGCATGATGCAAAGATAAAAGGGATGTCTGAGATTATTGTATGGGGAACAGGTAATGCAATGAGAGAATTTATGTTTGTTGATGATTTAGCTGAAGCAATAATGTTTGTATTAAAACTGGATAAGAGTGTTTATCAGGAAAAGATTGATCCAATGTTATCTCATCTTAATGTTGGTACTGGTGAGGATGTAAAGATAGCAGAGCTTGCATTTATGATCAAAGATATTGTGGGCTTTAAAGGTAAGATTGTTTTTGATACATCAAAACCAGACGGCCCTCCTCGAAAGTTAATTGATGCCAAAAAGTTAAGAAATATGGGTTGGAAATGTAAGGTTAGCCTTTATGATGGGCTTTTAGAGACATATAAATGGTACTTGAATATTACAGAATAAAGAAAAAATTAACATAATAAATATAGGAAGAAAATGATACCACTAATGAAAACTACTTTTTTTGATGAACAAAATTCAAAAAAAGAATTAGCAAATTTTATTTTAGAAGCAGATATTTTGAGTATGTCTCAAAAGTGTAATGAGTTTGAGAAGGAATTTTCACAATATAATAATTCTAAAGAATCTATACTTTTTAACAGTGGAGGTAGTGCTAATTTAGCTTTGCTTCAAGCATTAAAAAATTTAGGAAGACTTAAAGATGGAGATAAAGTTGGATTCTCTGCTTTAACTTGGAGTACTAATGTGATGCCAATTATTCAATTGGGAATGGTTCCAGTTGCCATTGATATTGACATAACTACTTTAAATATAATGTCAAAAAATTTGATAGACTTCTTAAAAAATAATTCAATTAAAGCCCTTTTTATTACTAACGCGTTGGGCTTTGCTGGTGATTTAAATTTAATTAAAAATATATGTTCTGATAATAATATTATTTTAATAGAAGATAATTGTGAGGCATTAGGTACTGAAATTGGTAATAAAAAAACAGGTACTTTTGGTGTTGCAGGAACTCACTCATTTTTTGTTGCCCACCATATGTCAACTATTGAAGGTGGAATGGTTTCAACTGATGATGAAGAATTATCCAATATGCTCAAAATTGTAAGGGCAAACGGATGGGATAGAAATTTATCATCTTTAGAGCAAAATAGATTAAGAACAGAATATGAAATTAAGAGTGATTTTGATTCTAAATATACTTTTTATGATTTGGGATTTAATCTAAGACCAACTGAGATTACCGGTTTTTTAGGGTTACAGCAAATCAAATTTTTAGAGAAAAATGTACTTAAAAGACAAGAAAATCATAAAATTATAGAAAAAAACTTGTTAAAAAATGATGAATTGATTTACATCCAATATGATCATATAAATTTATTGTCATCATTTGCCTTTCCTGTCATCGCTAAAGATAAGTTCCTAAAAAGTAAATATGCAAAAAAGTTTGAAAATGCGGGTGTTGAAATTAGGCCAATAATTTCTGGAAATATGGAGAGGCAACCATTCTACAAAAAATATGTAAATAATATTGCAGGACTTCCTAATGCAGATTTTATACACGATAATGGCTTTTATTTTGGAAATTATCCTGAACTAGATTCTTTAGATTTAGAGGTTTTATGTAAATGTCTAGAAAAAGATCTATAAGGTTATCTTAAGGATATTTAATTATGATTATTTTTTATTCTAGAGGTTTTATGTGTAACGGATTGTTTCAGTATGCATCATTGAAATCTATCGCCAAAGCTAATGAAAAAATTTATTGCATTGACAGCTTAATGCATGGAATGGATGATGTTCAGAAAGTTTTTGATTTGAATGATCCGCACTTTAATGTTTATTTACCAAGCAGGGCTATTGATTTAATTTTTCGTCTTATTCTTTTTCCTTGTATTTACTGGCTTGCAAAAATTCACCTATTTAATTACTTTAAGTCATATAAAAATAATGAAGGAAATTATAAGACTCCAATAAATAAAACAACTGGTTTAATTCCAATTAATATTGTGCAGTCAGATTTTTTTCAAAGTGAAGAGTTATTTGATAAAGACAAGCTTCAACTAAAAGTAAAAGATGAATATATTCAAAAAGCTAAAAAGATTTTTAGAAGTCTTCCACAAGACAGAATAAAAGTATTCGTTCATATCAGAAGAGGTGATTATTTATCACTAATTTATAATGGTATTAGAGGAGTAAACTTACCGTTATCATATTTTAATACCGCGATGGATTTAATCAATAAAGAAGTAGATTTCCCATACTATATTTTCTTATCTGATGATCCTGAATTTATAGAGCAAGCCTTTCAAAATATTAGTGAAAACGATAAATATATATCAAAAAACCCAGCAATAGTTGATCTTTTATTAATGTCTTTGTGCCAATATGGGGTATGTTCAAACAGCACATTTGCATGGTGGGGTGCTTACTTGATGAAAAAGAAACAACATATTATTTTCCCAAAATATTGGCTAGGCTGGAAAACTAAGGTTGAGTCTCATCCTGGAATACAACCTTCATGGTCAGATATTATTGAAGTAGAATAAAGTACTCAATTTTTTTTGTTATTTAGGAGGGCCTGAAATGAAAAGTTTAATTTTTCGTATCCAATTAAAACTGGGCTCTTGTTTTTTTAATTTATTTAATATAAGGTTATTAACAAAAAAACCAGAAAAAGGGTTGGCTGATGAACTTAGAGCTAATTATAATAATCTACCTGTTTTTAAGGGACTTGAACCTGAAGATACAGATAAGTCCAACCCTTTAGATACATGGCAAGGGAATTTAAATTTGTTAAGAGAAAAAGTTCTAAGTACTAATATTCATAGTTTTTTGAAATGGGACATTATTAAAAAGACAATGAATAATGGTAATAATGCAGATTTTATTTATGCCGAGCTTTTGAGTTTAAAAAAACATAAGGAATGGAGTTTTTATAAAAACGGTCTAAAAGAAAACTGGGTTGGTGAAAGAAGTATGTATCCATTTTACCCAAGCGCGAGTCCTACCTTACTTCACACTGCGTATCATTTAGCTGAGTTTGAGTCAAACACATCTTCCAAAACTATTGACTATGATTGTATATTAGAATTTGGTGGTGGCTTTGGAAGTATGTGTAGATTAAACTTTAATTTAGGTTTTAATAGTGGCTACATAATTTTTGATTTTGTTCATTTTTCCCTTCTTCAAAAGTACTATTTAAAAAGTAATAATATTCCAGTTGTAACTATTGATGAATTTATAAGGACGAAGAAAGGAGTGGTGTGTATTTCTGATACTGATGAGTTAAATGCTATTTTAGATATTTATGATAGCAAAAGCCGCATACTTCTTATAGCAACATGGTCAATCAGCGAGTCGCCTATAGATGTTCGAGATTTATTTTTGAAGTCTTGCGATAATGTAGACAGCTTTCTATTTGCTTATCAAAATAATTTTGAAAACGTTGATAATAATAAGTATTTTGATTCTTATCAAAAAAATCATGAGAATATTTCCTGGAGTGGGAATAAAATAACGCATCTTCCATCAGATAATTACTTGTTTGGAAAGAGATAGCTCCAACCTTGTAACTGAGAAAATATGGTTAATAATGAATAATCTTTTTAATGGGTTTTTAAAATGACTGACTTGCAAATTTTATGGAAGAATATTTCAAACAAAAGGCGAAAACAGCTTATATTGCTTTTACTTTTTATGATCTTAACTGCATTTTTAGAAATGTTAAGTGTTGGATCTGTGTTACCTTTTATTGCCGCATTAACTAATCCAGAACATCTTTTTCTAAATAAGTATTTACAACCTCTTTTCATGCAATTAGGTATAACCAGTTCTGATCAGATGGCATTACCTTTTAGCATTATATTTGTTTGTACAACATTACTTGCTGGAATTGTTCGGATATTCTTATTGTATTTGACGGCCTACATAACACAAGCATTGGGAGCTGATCTAAGCCTTGAGATATATAAACGTACTTTATATCAGGATTATTTAGTCCATGTTTCTCGTAATAGTAGCGAAATAGTTAATAGCATCATTGTTAAAACAAATATGGTAATCGATGCAGTGATAAGTCCAATATTGTTATTTACTGGCTCTATTTTTATTATCGTTGCCTTGATGGCAGTTCTTATTTTTATTGATACGTCAGTTGCAATAGTTATATTTATTAGCTTAAGTTCATTGTATTTTTTAGTAATGAAATTCACTCATATTCGTCTTGCACAAAATGGTAGGACTATCGGCATAAACTCTACTAGAAAAATTAAAACATTACAGGAAGGTTTAACAGCTTATAAGGAAGTTCTTTTAAATCAGGCACAAAATTTTTATTTAAAAATTTTTCATAATGCAGATTTGCCATTTCGCAAAGCAATGGCAAATAGTCAGTTTTTAGGTGGATGTCCAAAATTTGCTATTGAGGCTTTTGGGATGTCAATAGTTGCTGTACTAGCGTATTTAATGACTACACAAAGTAATCATCCTCTTGGAGCTATTCCAGTTCTAAGTGCCTTTGCAATCGGAGGGCAAAGAATACTTCCTGCCTTACAACAGGCTTATAACTCCTATGCATCATACAAGAGCGCTCAAGAGTCTTTTAAGGATGTCATTTTATTACTTGAACAACCTCTTCCAGAATATCTCGGTCAGAATAAATCTGATGAAATTGTGTTTTCTCATAGGATTGAATTAAAGGATGTCAGTTTTACATATGAAGAAGGATTACCCCTAGTATTAAAAAATATTAATTTAGTGATTAATAAAGGTGATAAAGTTGGTTTTATTGGCTCAACTGGTACTGGTAAGAGTACTTTAATCGATATTATTATGGGGCTACTGACACCAACAGAAGGTATGCTATTAGTTGATGGTAATGAGATAAATATTAAGAATAGACATTTATGGCAGAAACATATTTCTAATGTACCTCAAAATATTAATTTATTTGATACTTCGGTTGAAGAGAATATTGCTTTTGGAGCTAATGAGGATGAAATAAATCATGATAAGGTATTAATTGCCGCAAAAGAAGCGCAACTTTCTAAGTTGATTAGTGGATGGAGTAATAAATATAAAGCTGTACTTGGCGAGCATGGTGTAAGGATTTCTGGAGGTCAGCGTCAAAGGATTGGTTTAGCAAGAGCTCTATATAAAGATTCAGCAGTTTTAGTTTTAGATGAGGCAACTAGTGCTTTAGATAATAAAACAGAAGAGCTTGTAATTAAATCAATAAATAATAGAGGTAAGAATACTACGATTCTTATGATTGCTCATAGAATAACAACTTTGAAGCACTGTAATAAAATAATTGAGTTGACTGGTTTAAAAGGACTTCGTGAAGTTGATTATGCTGACATTATTAAATAACACTAATGCAAAACTATGATGAATTATTGATTTTTTTACTTATATATATATGAAAAAACAAATACTAGTAACTGGTGGGGCGGGATTTATAGGAAGTAATCTTTGTGAAAAGCTCTCAGAAGACCCAAACAATGAAGTCTATTCCTTAGATAATTATTTTACTGGGAGTATTGCAAATCATGTTGCTGATGTTACTTATATAGTGGGTGATGTTTGTGATATTGATACTTTAGTGAATTTTTCACCACACATTATTTATCATCTTGGAGAATATGCAAGAGTAGAGCAAAGTTTTGATGATATTGAGAAGGTATGGAAGTTCAATAAGGGGGGTATTTTTGCAATGTTGGAATTTGTGAGAAGAGCAAAGTCTAAGTTAGTCTATGCTGGTAGTAGCACAAAATATAGTGATGGTTTGCTTGGCAGGTCTCAAAGTCCTTATGCATGGACCAAGGCTTCCAATACCGAGCTAATTATAAATTATGGAGAGTGGTATGGAATATCTTTCGCAATTACCTATTTTTATAATGTATATGGAAACAGAGAGATATCAAAAGGCAAATATGCCACTTTAATTGCCTCATTCACTGAAAAGATGAGAAAGAGTGAGTGCCTAACTGTTGTAAGTCCTGGTCTTCAAAGTAGAAATTTTACACACGTGAATGATATTATTGAGGGACTTATTCTAGTTGGGGAGAGAGGTCATGGAGACGAGTATGGAATAGGAAATACAAAAAGTTACTCAGTACTTGAAATTGCAAAATTTTTTGGTGGTAAAGTTCAGATGTTGCCTGAGAGAAAAGGCAACCGAATGGTAGGAAAGTTAATATGCACTAAAACTGAAGCCTTGGGTTGGGCTGCAAAACAAAATATAGAAGAATATATAGATACTTTAAGAAAGCATAATTGGAAATAATAGTGAGAAATAATGAAAGTAGTACCAGTCAAAATAAATTATTAAGTACTGCAGTATTGTTGTTAACATTTAACAGACTTGATACAACTAAAGAAATATTTGAATCAATACGAAAAGCAAGAGTCCCTCGTCTTTATATTTCTTCAGATGCTCCACGCCCCGAAATAGAAGGGGAGGTCGAAATGGTTGAAATAGTGCGTGATTATTTAACATCAAGCGTAGATTGGCCTTGTGAAGTTAAGGTGCGCTTTAACGAAGTAAATCTTGGTTGTAAAGTAGGATGCACTAGTGCAATAGATTGGTTTTTCAAAACTGAAGAAATGGGAATCATTCTTGAAGATGATTGTTTACCCAGCCAAAGTTTTTTTTGGTATTGCGAAGAAGTGCTTGAAAAATTTAAAGATGATAAGAGAGTTATGCATGTAGCAGGAATGACTTATGTTGAAAAACCCAATAATTATCAAAATTATAGTTATCATTTTTGTAGAGTAGGTGGTGTCTGGGGCTGGGCAACATGGAGAAGGGCATGGAAATTATATGAATATGAAATGGATAGTTATCTTCAGGCAAAAGAAGAAAAGTTATTTAATGACTTACTTCTTGGGCAAAGTGCGCTCAAAAGGCTATTATTAAAATGGTTTGAAGGGTCATATGGAACAGATAGTACTTGGGATTTTCAATGGACATATAGTAAGATTATTAATAGCTCTATTAATGTAATGCCATCCAAAAATCTTATTAGAAACATAGGGCATGGACATTCTGAAGCAACACATACCAAGAATAAAAACTTTAGATATTCAGAAATGGAATTAAATGAACTTAGTTTCCCATTAAACCATCCAAAATTTATTGTAGTTGACAGAGTTTTTGATCATTTGAATTTTAAATATAATACCCACAGAGAATTTCTCCCTAGTATCTATTACTTCATTGATAGTTGGCTACCTAATTGGATAACGGATCCATTAAAATATCTTAAAAACTTGCTAAGGAAAAATGAGCAATGACAATGAATAAAATTTAGAGTTTATCGAATATGAAAATAATAAGTTTTATAAGATTTGTAATTTATAAAAAAGTATTTTGGATAATTTTCTAAGGGGTTGTTTGACCTCAAACTCTATGAGTAATTGAGTAAATTAATTGAATATTCTAATTGCTCATTTAAAGTTGTTTTCATGCTGATTCAAGCATGTGACATATCCCATATGGGGAATTTACATATATTGATGACAGCCAAAAAAAATTGTGATTACTTAATTGTAGGTGATATTTCGGATGAATTAATTAATAGTGCTAGTCTCTAATTCAAACTGCAATACTAATCGTATAATCTTATTCATAAAATGAAAACATTTAAGCTAAAGAAGACCCCAAATCAAATTGAATTAAGTTTACTTTCATTAATTAATAAAGGGTTTGAATTAAGTAAACCATCAGAATATTTAAAATATTTTGTCGAAAAACTATCTCCTACTTCTATAAGAATAGGTGATTATGTTATAGATCTTTCAGTCTCAAAGCTTTATGTAATTGGGTGGGGTAAGGTTACTGGAGCTATGGCTCAAGCACTGGAGTCAATTTTAGGTTCAAGAATAATAGAAGATGGAATTGTGGTAACTAGCAATCCAGAATATCTAACTAACAAAATAAAAATACTAGAGGGTACGCACCCCCTACCTTCAGAAAAAAACATAAAAGCTACAGAAGAAATTCTATCTTTAGCTGAGACTTGTTCTGATAAAGATTATGTCATTTGTCTAGTTTCGGGCGGTGGCTCATCAATTCTTTGCCTTCCAGCTGGTGAAATAAGTCTTGACGATAAAATATCATCGACAATTACTTTACTTAAAGAAGGGATTGAAGTTGAACATATAAACAGAATAAGAAAACATATTTCAGAAGTTAAGGGTGGTAAATTAGCGAAGGCAATACATCCTGCTCAAATATTTAATTTAATTATATCTGATGACATATATGACGAAGTTCATTCTATTAGTTCAGGACCTACAGTTCCTGATCCAATAACATTTAAGGACGCACAAAAAGTAATCTCAGATCATTCTTTAAGAACTAAATTACCCTCCTCTGTCACAAAGTATATTGATGAAAATGTTAATAAGGTTGAAAATGAAACTTTGAAACCTGAAGACATTAAAGCATCTAATATATCTAATCATTTAGTTTTTAGAAACAAAGATTTTAGAAATAATTTAAGAATCGCCGCTCTTTCAAAATATGAAAATGTTTTCGTATACCCTAGTACCCTATCTGGCGATTTTGATGATGCTATTGAAAAGTATAATGATTTTATTAGTGAAATTAATCCAGATAGTGATTTTGTAGTAATAGCAGGGGGTGAGATAGAACTTAAAAATCGAAGTGATGGCTTAGGCGGCCGTTCTCAACATTTTGCAGCTGCAATGATTCCAATACTTTCTAAATATAGAATGGCTGCATTTGCCGCAATTGCAAGTGATGGTCATGATTATTTGACAGGAATCGGGGGAGCTTTAATTACAAATCAAACCCAAAAAATAATGAATACAAAGGGAATTCCATACAAAAGTTATTTTGAAGCCTATCAATCCTTTAAAATTCACAATGAAATGTTCACTCATCTTATGACAATAAAGCCAACTCAAACAAATGTGTTTGATGCTTATATTTTTTTACATTTAAAATCATGAAGGCTATAATTTGCGCAGCCGGACGAGGTCGAAGAATGGGGAGTTTTATAAAAAAAATTCCAAAATCTCTTTTATCACTTGGAGACAAAACATTAATAGAGAATCTAATTTTTGCACTCTCAATAGAAACTATTGATGAAATAATCATCTTAACTGGTTATTTAGAAAATAAAATAAAAAATAAGTTGGGCTATAAGTTTAATGGGAAGAAAATCAGCTATGTTACCAATAAGCTTTTTTCTGAAACTAATAATATGTATAGTCTTTTTTTATCAAAGGATAAGATAGATGATGATATTATTTTTATTTCAGGGGATGTTTATTTAGGGCAATCCATAGTCAAAGAATTTATTACTAGTCCAAATCCTAACTCAATTCTTATTGATACTAATCCAGATTACTTTTCTGATAATGACCCAGTGAAAGTAACAATAGTTGACAATAAGATAACCTCAATTGATAAAAAGCTTCCATTATATGAAACTAATGGAGTTGCTGTTGGTGCATATAAGATGTCATACGTTGTATTTCTTCAATTTCTTGATATAGCTGAAGGACTCATTGAAGAAGGTTTTGTGGAATATGGCTATATAGAACCTATCAAATTTCTTTTAAAGAAGCATGATTATATTCCCCATCTAATTGGAGGGGAAATATGGTGCGATATTGATACTCCTGAAGAGTATTCTGCAATTAATAATATTATGAGGCATAAAAGATGAAGACACATTTTACGGAAGCAGATTTTAATCTTAGTCATATCCAAGACCAAACAGTTGCAGTAATTGGGTATGGTATTCAAGGAAGAAATCAAGCACAAAATTTAAGAGACTCAGGTATTGATGTTTTAGTACATAATAGGAATGATGAATTTGCTAAGCAAGCAATTGATGATGGATTTAGAGTCTACCCAATAGATCAAGCAGTAAGTAAATCAGATATTATATTATTATTGATTCCTGATGGTGCTCAAGCCAAAGTCTATAAAGAGGGAATAGAGCCCTATATTCGAGAAGGCTCAATGTTAGTAACTGCCCATGGTTATTCAATAACTTTTGGAGGCCTTAAACCTAAAGATGGAATTGATGTTACCCTTCTAGCACCAAGATTTCCTGGACATATTGTAAGGAAGAATTATCTGAATGGTATAGGTACATTAGCTTTTTTTGACTCATATAAAGATGTAACAGGAAGTGGTGAAAAGAGAGGGCTGGCTCTAGCAAAGGGTATTGGCCTAACAAATTTATTACATGTAGGCCTAGAAGAAGAGACTCATGCAGATTTATTTATCGAGAATTTTTTAATTCCAAGACTCAGGGGCACAATAGAATCTTGTTATAACATACTGACAACAAACGGTATTTCTCCAGAAGTTGCAGCACTTGAAGCTTATCAATCAGGAGAAATTCTAGGATTATTGACTGATGGAATAAATTTAGGACTTTATGAATCCTTTCATTCAAGAACATCACCGACCTGTCAATTTGGCGTTTCAGAAGGACATGATAAAGTTAATTCTAATGTAATGGATGATGGTCAATCTATTTATGAAGAAATAATTAATGGAGATTTTGCAAGAAAATTAGCTATTGAAGAAAAAGCAGGCTATCCGCAAAAAAATAAATTTAATATGCAGAATTTAAAATCAGATTTTGCCCAAACACTTAAGAATTTAAAAGATTAAATATAACATGCAGAATTTTAGTGATAATGTCTTCATTTTTGATTTTGATGGTGTTTTATGCAATAGCATAGAGGAGTGTATGATTGTAAGTTTTCACACATACCATGGCTTATCATTATTTAGTAAAAATATTATAACTTATGACATGAAAAAATATTTTTACAAATATAGACATCTAGTGAGGCCAGCTGGAGAGTATTATTTGATTTGGGATTCTTATTATAATAATCCAAATTTCAACACAGTTTCATTTGAAAAGTTGAAAAAGCAGAAGAACGCTATAACCAACGAATTTCAGAATAATTTTTTTACTAATAGAGAAAAGTTAAAAGAAGAAACTGAATACTGGCTTTCTCTTCATACTTGTTATAAAAATACCTTAAATTTCCTAGAACGAAATGCAGATTCTTTTTTTGTAGTTACCACTAAAGATAAGGATTCAGTTGAGAGAATTTCATCGGAACATGGTTACTTTGATAGAATTAAAGGGATTTATTCAAAGGAAATTAGCACGGATAAGTCTGTATTATTTAATAGATTATTGCAAGATAATGAAATTTTTTCTAAAGGAAATCAATTATACTATGTAGATGATCACAGTAAAAATATAGCCACTGTAAGTAACTTAAAGATTCCCAATCTTATTTGTATTTTTGCGCGTTGGGGATACTCTGACAAAGTTATATCTTCATCTAAATTTAATGTAGACGATATTATGGATATTGAAGCAGTCATGAGGTGTTAGTATGAAAAAAATTAGAGTTGGAATTAATGGTTTTGGACGAATAGGTCGTGCAATATATAGAATAAATCATGAATTGAAAGTATTTGATGTTGTGGTAATTAATGATATAAATCCTGATATTCAAAATATTTGTTATTCTCTAAAGTATGATTCAACATATGGTCGCTTTAATGAAAATGTTAGCCATGGTAAAAATGCAATCCATGTAGGCAAAGAGACTATAAATGTCTTCCATCATAAAAGTATCACTGAGGTTCCCTGGGACGATTATGAGGTTGATATTGTTATTGATTCTTCAGGCATTAAAAAGAATCTTCATTCAATGCTTAAATCAGCTTCAAAGGTTAAAAATTTTATTGTTACAAATGCGCCTCAGGGTTTTTCTGAAATAAAAACTATAATCTTCGGCGTAAATGAAGATGAAATAAATCCCGAAAAACATCGAGTATACTCCTCTAGCATTTGTGACACAATTGCCTTATCGCCAATATTGAAGTTAATTAATCAGCAGAACAAAATAGAAAGTGGTTTCTTAACTACTCTTCATCCTTGGTTGTCTTATCAGAATTTAGTAGATGGACCTTCAGTTTCCTGGTCTCAACCAGGTGATATTAATTCACATTATGCTCTTGGTAGAGCCTCTACAGAGAATCTTATTCCAAAATCAACGTCAGCGGTTTTGGCGGCTGATTCGGTTTTTCCAGGGATTTCAGACATAATTCAATCTTTTTCATACAGGACACCAACAAAAATAGTTTCAAGTGCGGTTTTGATTCTCAATCTTGAGCACAAAATAGAGCTAAATCAACTGAAAGAAAGTTTTCTTAATTACCAAAAGAGCCAAAAATTTAATGTTTTCCAAAATTCTATTGAGCCATTAACATCATTAGATTATGTTGGAGAGAATTTTTCTGCTATCTTAGATCATCGTTGGACTAAAGTTGTCAAAAACCGCCACTTAAAACTGGTTTATTGGTACGATAATGAATGGGGATATAGTAGCCGGGTAATTGATTTAGTTCAATCCATATCTAAATATTATGTATGAGTACTTTTGCCAAATTTAAGTTTCCAGAGTTACTAATCAAGGAATATGAAAATTGGTATTTATTGCTTCGATTTGAACAGCCAACATTAGGTTCTTTAATATTAATTACCAAACATGGAGAGACTCAATACTCTGAAATAAATGAGGCTGCATTTATTGAATTCTCGAAAATAGTTAAAGAAATTGAGCCAGTATTAAAATCGAAATTTAAGTGCAGTAAGATAAATTACTTAATGTTAATGATGCAGGATCCAGAAGTCCACTATCACATCATTCCTAGATACTCCGAAGACCTGTTATTTCACGACGTTTTATTTAGAGATTTTGGTTGGCCTTCATTACCTAAATTAGATAAAATAAATGGTATTCAGTTACCGCTTGAACAAAAACTTCTCGAAGAGCTAACTTTTAGTTTAAAGAATAATTAAATGATATTAAAAATTTATTAACTTTATATTCTAAATTGTAATAATTGACCATTTAAAAACTATCTCTTTATGATGAGAAATGCATTAAAAAAAATACCATCTATCGTTTATATTGTGCGGAATGCTAGACTTTTTATGGGCTGGGGTACTAGAAATCTACCGGGCCTATTTAAATATTTTCTTATATTTAAGGTAAATTTAATTCATAAAAGATATAAGAAGATATTAATTCAAAAAAAAATTAAACTTTTAGAAGGTAAGAAAATTAGAGTTGTATTTTTTGTTTCGCAAAAACAGCTTTGGGGTTCACAGTCTTTATATGAAGAATTGAATTCAAATGATTACTTTGACGCTTTAGTTGTAGTTTTTCCAAATAATGAAGATAAAATAAATAAAAAATCCTTAACAATGAAAGGAAATTATGATTTTTTCCTAGATCAAGACATAAATGTTGTGAATGGATATGATTTGGATAATAATTCCTATTTTCCAGCAAGCAGTTTTAATCCCGATATAGTTTTTTATGATCAGCCAGTACCTCACATTCATAAATCACTATTATGGCTTAATTTAAGTAAGAATTCATTAATTTGTTATATTCCATATGGATACAAAATTGCACCATTCTATCAAGACCACTTTAACTTATTTCTTCATAATAGCTCTTGGCATATATTTGCTGAGAGTGATTGGCACAAAAAACAATTTATTAAATATGGGAGCATGAATGGAAGAAATGTAAGTGTTTCAGGTTATCCTAAATTAGATGAATATAATAATGTAACTGAATTTGAGAATAGAGATTTCAAGAGAATAATATGGGCACCCCATTGGACAATTTCTAATATTGGATATTCCACATTTGATGAAAACTATAATTTTTTTCTGCAATATGCATCAAGAAATCCAGATATTCATTGGGTTTTTAAGCCACATCAGAGATTAAGACATTATTTAGAAGAAATTGGTTTTATGACCAAAGAAGAGGTTGATAACTATTATGAGCAATGGGATAAATTACCAAACGCTACTTTTTATAATGAAGCCAATTATATTAATATATTCAAAGATTCTGATGCTTTAATCACAGATTGTGGTTCATTTTTGGCTGAGTATTTACCAACAAAAAATCCAATATTGCATCTTATTAGTAAAAATAATCAAGGGTATAACAAAATAGGTAAAAGTTTAGTAGAATCCTACTATCAAGCGACAAATATTAACTTAATTGGGAAATTTATTAAAGAAGTAGTTATTGAGGAAAATGATTTTTTAAAAGATAAAAGACTTTTAAATTTAAAATTTGTTCAGCCTAATTCTGAAGGTGCAGGGCAATTTATTGTTGATTATTTACAATCTCAATTAGTTGAAGAAATAGAAATTGTGGATGAATAATGTCTATGTTTCAATATGGAATATGTTTAAATAGTGCACTTGCATGGTGTAAATAATTAATGAATAAAAAACAAATTTTTTTTTCTAAAATATTGTTTCTACTGGAAAATAGTTTTTGTAATTGAAGAATATATATTGAAATTAAACGAAAAATGAGTACATCTATTTTAAAACATAAACCTTCTATTAATTCATCTCGGCTGGGGGTTCCAATTCTTTTTTTATTTTTTAACCGCTTATCTGTCACAAAAAAAGTATTTAATACGATTAAAGAAGCTAAGCCAATGAAAATTTATCTTGCCTCTGATGGCCCAAGGGAGGCGGATGATAATGAATTAGAAATAGTTGAATCTGTTAGGGATTATGTTCTTTCAAATATTGATTGGGATTGTGAAATTCATACTTTATTTCAAAATAAAAATTTAGGCTGTAAGTACGCATGTAGTCGGGCAGTAAAGTGGTTTTTTGAAAACGAAGAAATGGGTATTGTATTAGAAGATGATACTATGCCAGATAAAAGTTTTTTTAAATACTGTGAAAATTTACTTAACCACTACAAGAATGATAAGCGTATTGGAATGATTGGGGGTCATGCCCCAATAAATAATCACAATGCAAGTGAAAGTTATTATTTTTCAAAATATGTCAGATTTTGGGGTTGGGCTAGCTGGAGAAGGGCTTGGGATCATTATGATGTTGAATTATCTAATTTTGACAAGTTAATGGAGGCAAAAGTGCTAAGCTCCTCAACATTAAGCTCTAGAGAGGAAAGATATTGGTCAAAGGTCGCTAAAAAACTTAGTAGAGGTGAGCTTGATACCTGGGATTTTCAATGGTTACTTGTGTGCCTCTCTCAGTCTATGTTGACCATTGTGCCATCTGTTAATCTTGTATCTAATTTAGGTTTTGGTCCTGATGCCACACATACTCTAAATATCGATTCAGCGCATAATAATGGAGATAGTTTTGAAATGACTTTCCCTTTAAGTCATCCTAATTTTATACTTTATAACAAATTTTTCGATGAAAAGTTAATTGAATCAGAATTTCTTCCAAGCTTTCAAAGAAGAGTTATTTTTAGATTTTCCAAAAAATTAAGTATTAGAAAGAATAAGTTTTTTTCCTGAAATATCAATTTAGATGAGACATAATATCTGAGCACTGCACTCAAGGCTTAAGTCTAAAAAGCATCCCCATAGCAACTGCATCTTCATCCGCTTGCAACCCATCTTCCCACTCTTCAATCAACTCATATGATGAAGATAAGTAGCCCTTAAAATTCTCTTGACTAAAAGTCCAAACTGGATATGACGCATTATAAACATCAGGGTGTGCAATTTGCACAGACAAACTGTCTTCTAATAAATTTGAAAAAGGTGTTCTCGTAATAACAATAAATTTAGGAGCAACTTCTAATATTTCATCCAATGCATTATAAGGTTTTTCAAAATAACATATAGAGCCACATAACAAAACCAAGTCTATATCAAGATTTAATTGATTTAATGAATCTGAAAATAATAACACTTCATTCTCAAATTCAGATTTACCAATTTGTACAAATCGACTTTGCTCAACAACAACCCACTTAACTGGACAATCCAACATATCTAAAAATTCCTTATTTTGTCGATATGAAGTACCTAATGCTCCACCATAATCAGCAACATTTAACCTATTCGATTCTAATTTTGCGATAAGCAACAAAGATGCAAGTAACTGCCAATCATACTGAATTTCATCAAATAATACAGAATCTCTCTCATATGTCGCCAATCCATCTCTTACTTTACGAGCAGAATCTAAAGTTTTACTAAAAATTTCTTCTGCGTTATATGTTGTAGTATTATCTAATGCTGTCTTCCAGTCATTAAATCCTCTAATAAATTCCTTTGGCAAAAAAATTTTCTTGTATAGGATTAGTAAAACTGGTGGACAAATTAATCTAAAAAAACTCTTCACACTTAATTCCTGCTTTCAAAGTCAAAACTGATTCGTTATAGTTAGCAGTATACTTCATCTCGGATAAAATTAGCTTTCATATTTACCTAACGATAAGATTACTATTGGACTACTTAAAACAAAAGCTGAGTCTCGTTAATTCGTATAATAACAGGTATAATTAACTAAATAAAAACTTTAAAAAAACTTTAATAAAAATTAATTTAATAGATTAATTTTTTTTTATCGGTTTTTAGAGTCAAGTAAATTTTTTTAAAGAGATTAAAGTTTATTTTAATTTATTACTTAAGAATTAGTTGGAGATAAATTAATGATTGAACAAGTTATAAATAATTCTAAGGTATTGTCAATTATTATCAGATCAAATTATCATTCTAATGGTATTGAGTTTTTCACACCCAGCGATTATTCTCAACAGTTAGCATATATGAATAGGGATGAGGGGCATGTAATCCCCCCTCATTTGCATAATACTGTCCAACGTAAAGTACATGTTACTCAAGAAGTACTTTATATAAAAAGTGGTAAGGTAAGAGTTGACTTCTATGATAATAATAAAAATTATCTTGAGAGTAAGATCTTAAATAATGGTGATGTTATTCTTCTAGCATATGGTGGACATGGATTTCAAATGATTGAAGATAGTGAAATCATCGAAATAAAACAGGGTCCTTATGTTGGTGATAATGATAAAACTCGCTTTAATCCAGTTAATTCTGAAGACTTAATAATAACTTAGTAAGTATGAGTAAAACAGCTTTTATTCCAGTAAATGAGCCTTTATTAGGGCAAAAAGAGAAGAAATATCTTATAGAGTGTATAGAAACTGGCTGGATTTCTTCTGAAGGGGCTTTTGTTGAAAAGTTTGAAAAAAATTTAGCTAAAGCTTCACTTAGGAGGCATGGTATTGCTGTAAGTAGTGGAACAGCAGCTTTAGATGTTGCAATTGAGGCCTTAGGCATTACTAAAGGTGATGAGGTCATTTTGCCCTCATTTACAATTATTTCTTGCATCAATCAAATTATTCGAGTAGGTGCTATACCAGTATTGGTAGATAGTGACCCTAATACTTGGAATATGAATATAAATCAGATAGAAGAGAAAATTACTTTACGTACAAAGGCAATTATGGTCGTGCATATTTATGGCCTACCTGTTGACCTAGATCCGGTACTTAGCCTAGCAAAAAAATACAATCTCAAAGTTATAGAGGATGCTGCTGAAATGCATGGCCAGACATACAAAGGCAGGCCCTGTGGCAGTTTTGGCGATATTAGTACTTTAAGTTTTTACCCTAATAAACATATTACTACTGGTGAAGGAGGGATGGTTCTTACCAATAATGATCAGCTAGCAACAAATTGTAGAAGTTTACGTAATCTTTGTTTCCAGTCAGATAAGAGGTTTGTCCATGAGAGATTAGGGTGGAATTACCGTATGACAAATATGCAGGCCGCACTTGGAGTAGCCCAGCTATCAAGATTAGACGAATTTATTGATCGAAAAATACGAATGGGTGCGCTCTATACTGAACTTTTAAAGGGAGTACAAGGGATTCAATTACCGATGGTAAGTACTTCATATGCAAATAATATATATTGGGTATATGGATTGATTTTAGATAAATCTATTGATTTTGACGCTAAAGAAGCAATGACAAGATTAGGGCGACTTGGTATTGGTTGTCGTCCCTTTTTTTATCCAATGCATCAACAGCCTGTCCTAAGAAAAATGGGCTTATTTAAAGGTGAATCTTATCCTGAAGCGGAAAAACTTTATCAGCGTGGTTTTTATATTCCAAGTGGCATGGCCTTAAGTGAAGAACAGATAAATCGTGTAACTGAGGCTTTAGTTGAGGTTTTAAAATGAGTAAAGTATTTGACTCTTATGCAGCTTATTATGACCTTCTATACAAGGATAAGGATTATAAACTTGAAGTAGATTATATTGTTAAGCTACTAAAAAAATACAAAGTTAGTTATGGTGATATTTTAGAGTTAGGCTCTGGAACTGGAAAGCATGCCACACATTTAGCTAATTTTGGTTTTAATGTGCATGGGATCGATCTTAGTAAATCTATGGTAGATATTGCTAATTCTCAAAATAAACTTGAGAATACTAGTTATGAAGTTGGGGATGTTCGGACTTATCGTATTAATAAGTTGTTTGATATTGTAATATCATTATTTCACGTTGCGAGTTATCAGTCATCTAATTCAGACTTGGAGGATATGTTTTTGACTGCAGCTACTCATCTAATTCCAGGTGGGGTATTAATCTTTGATTTTTGGTATGGACCAGCTGTATTAACTGACTTGCCCTCAGTTCGCACAAAAAAAATGCATGACAGTAACATTGATGTTTTACGAGTTGCTGAACCTCAAATTAGATGTAATGAAAATATTGTTGATGTTAATTACAAAATCGAAGTAACAGAAAAGGCTAATAATCAAATAAGTGTTTTTAGTGAAAAGCACTCTATGAGATATTTGTTCTTGCCTGAGCTAACAAAAATACTTAATGATTTAAATATTGAAATACTAGATTCATTGACCTGGATGAGTGATGATGAGTTAAGTTTAAATAGCTGGCAAGGGGTTATTATTGCAAGCAAAAAAGTGTGAATTTCAAGATAAATTCATATAAATCTGTATAATTCATTTCTTATAATTTTTTTTGAGTTCAAGCGTTTAAAAATTTTAAGTACTACCATAAAAATAATCAAATATATTAGTTGATAAAACATAGGTTTTAATTTAGGAGAAAAAATGAAAGTAGTTATTACTGGTGGTCTTGGATATATTGGGACTGAATTATGCAAGATATATTCTGGCGAAGCTCGATTTAAAGAAATTATTGTTTTAGATAATAGATTTGTTTCAGAGCGAGTTAAACAACTTAGAGATTGGGGGATACAATTCATTCATGGAGACATTCTAGACGAAAAGCTTATTTCAAAAACTCTTGAGAATGCAGATATAGTTTATCATCTTGCAGGTATAACCGACGTTGCCTATACAAATACTGAATCAGATACTGTAAAAGACGCAGCTATAACAAACGTGGGCGAAAATGGCTCAAGAATTGTTATGAGGAATTGCCCCAGTAAATGTAAATTTATTTTTCCATCTACACATGTTGTTTTTGAGGGTTTTGAGTCTGAGGTTTTTAATGTTACTGAAGATGAAGAAGTAAAGCCAGTACTTACTTATGCTAAAGGTAAAGTTCAAACTGAAAACGACTTAATTCAATCAAAATTAAATTATGTAATAATCAGATTAGGTTCTGTAATTGGCTATTCTTTAGATACAATGAGAATTAATATAATGCCCAATCTTTTTTCAAAAATTGCATCTCAAGAAGGGCAAATTAAATTATTTTCGGGTGGAAGACAGCATAAAAGTATTGTTACAGTATTCGATGTAGCTCGATGCTTAAAATATTTAGCAGAATATGACTCAATCAGTAGGGAAATATTTCATTGTTCAAGTGATAATACTACAGTTAAAGATGTTGCTCAAATTTGCAAAGAATTTGCTCCAAAAGTAGATATTATCAAAACTGATGACGAGGTGCCAAATCTTGGATATACCATGTCAAAACAAAAGTTACTTGATGTAGGCTTTGAATTCAAGCACCCAGTTAGACTTGCAATTAAGGAGATGATTGAAAATTGGTCTAAAAAAGAAAAATATGCTGAGTTAGAAAATATTGAGCAGGGAGGTAACGAATATATTGATGAGCGAGGCAAAATAAGTAACTATGAGTTGAGTGAGCCAATTAATCTTATTGGTTATATTGAATCAAAAGCAGGAACAGTTAGGGCAAATCATTATCATCCAATACAGGAGCAAAAGTGTTTGCTGATAAAGGGAAAATACATAAGTGTTCTGAAAGATTTATCTATTTCAGACGCTGTAATGGAAACAAAAATAATGAATGCTGGTGATCTTTCTTCAATACATCCTAATGTTGCTCATACGATGGTATTTTTAGAGGACTCAATTTTCCTAAATTTAGTTAGAGGTGAGAGGGAGCATGAAAATTATGGTGTAACACATACTATGCCTTATGAGCTTGTGAATAAGGATTTAAATAACTTGATAGTTAACCATTATAAAGCTGAATGCAGATGCTGTGGAAATCCAAGGTTAAAGCAAGTAGTTTCGCTTGGATTGTCTCCTTTGGCAAATAGCCTCTTGGACTCTATTGATGCTGTTGATGATTTATATCCATTAGAATTAAATTATTGTCCTGATTGTTTCAACTGCCAGCTTTCTGTTGTAGTTCCTCCAGAAAAAATGTTTAGTGACTATCTTTATGTCTCTTCAACAAATAAAACATTTAGAGAACATTTTTCAAATCTTGCTAATAAATTGATTAATGACTTTAGTCTGAAATCTAATTCTTTAGTGGTAGATATTGGAAGTAATGATGGTGTCTTTTTGAGGCCTTTACAGGAGAAGGGTGTCAAAATTATGGGCGTAGATCCTGCAAAAAACTTATCTGATATTGCTAATAGAAATGGTATTGAAACAATTCCTAAGTTTTTTAATGAAGATGTAGCTAATGAGATAATAAAAAATAAAGGAAATGCTGATCTAGTTACAGCTTTTAATGTATTTGCACATGCAGATAATTTGAAAGATATTGTAAAAAATGTGTTTCAACTTTTAAAAAGTGATGGTGTTTTTGTAATAGAAGTGCAGTATTTATTGGATACTTTGAAAGATACTACTTTCGATAATATTTATCATGAACATGTTAACTATTGGTCAGTAACTTCTCTTAATAATTTCTTTAAACTGCTAAATCTACAATTATTTAAAGTTGAGCATGTTGATACCCATGGAGGGTCTATTAGAGGTTATATAGGAAATAAGTCAAATTCTGAAGTTGATATTTCAATATCTACTTTTATTAAATCAGAAATTACTTTTGGAATGGGTGAGGTTGAAGTTTATAAAAATTTCAGTCAAAACATTGAGAGCCTTAAGTCCTTAACTATTAGTAAAGTTGAAGCAGTCAAGAGTAGTGGTAAATCTATTGTTGGATATGGCTCTCCAGCCAAAGCAACAACTGTTCTTAACTACTATGGTATTTCCAATAAACATATAGATTACATTATTGAAGACAATGAGTTAAAGCATAACCGCTTCTTGCCTGGAATGAAAATTCCTATTAAGGCAAAAAAAATGGCTTTAATTAGCCCTCCAGATTATATTTTAGTTTTGGCGTGGAATTTTTTAGATGATATTAAAAAAAATAATCCTGATCTAGTAGAAGCAGGATGTAAATTTGTTACTTTAAAAGATTTAAACTGGTAAGTTTATTATTTTAATTATATATCCAGGATATTTTGTTGGAAGATGAGTTATTTATTTAAATCTACTAAATTAAAAAAATTATTTTTTTTAATGAGTGTGATTATTTTGATTTCTCTTCTTCCTGCTTTTATCATTCCCTTTGCGCCTGATAAGGTTTCAGACTTTTATTATCGAGAGGTTACATATTCTAAGGTTGCACAAGATTTAATTGGTAACAGCAAAGATGCTACGCTTATAAATATGTTCAAATATGTTGCAAATAGTTTACATACTTACAAAAATTCAAAAGTAGTAGATAGAAATAGCTTCATTGATTTAGTGAGAGGCGTTGGTTGGTGTGATCAACAGGCATTTCTATTAATGCATTTATTAAATAAATCTGGAGTTAGTAAAACAAGACTTAGAGATGTGCAGAGTCATACATACTCTGAGGTAAGAGTAGGTAATAAATGGGTAGTT